>Ga0181575_10000740_pt1 | contig 23703 bp, 25 predicted proteins | sample 101ome_23_FD_145599 | JGI IMG/M metagenome (GOLD analysis project Ga0181575, IMG submission 145599) | Coastal salt marsh microbial communities from the Groves Creek Marsh, Skidaway Island, Georgia - 101411CT metaG (spades assembly) | ecosystem: Environmental > Aquatic > Marine > Intertidal zone... | reverse complement strand
TTCAATCATCGCGAGCACGATGGTTATGTGCGTAACATCATCATGGGCGTCGACCAACAAGATGAAGATGTCACCTCGTACCGAGCGCAGCTTCGGTGGGAAACGGACTCTATGGATTGGCTGCTCTCCGCGGATTACATGGAGGATGAGCGCGAGGATATGGGGCGATTCCCGGTATTCGGGAATGGAGGCCCAACCGTCGATAGCTGGAGAGCCTGGGGAGGCGACTTTAGAAAAGTGGCCGCGCCAGCGGGGACAAAAGAGCAGGGCGGTGGCTCGGACCGAGAGGCCTCGGGCTTTAGTCTTCAAGGGGATATCGAGTTTGGTTCGGGGGTCCTTACCTCGATCACTGGATTTCGCAACGCCAAAACCGATTGGGGGATGGCCTCTATCGGTGTCGGTATTCCTGTCGAAATCATTGACGACATAACGCAGGACATCGATACCTTCACTCAGGAATTCCGCTGGACCTCTAATCTGGATGGCCGCTTTAATTACGTAGCGGGTATTTACTATCTGGATGAGGATTCTGAGCGAACAGAGCAATACAGACTGCTGTTGCCTCAGACCATTGGTGGCGGCGTTTTTGTCGACCCCGGCGCTCAGACCTGGGGCGGCGCAGTTGATATAGGCAATGAGGTGTCTCGCCAGGAAAATACGACCACCAGTTATGCAGCGTACTTTCAGGGCGATTACGAAATTACCGATGCGTTAACGGCAACCTTCGGGGTGCGATATACCTCTGATGAAAAAGATACGACCACCACTGGCGTCAACTGTGGAAGCGCTGAGGGGCAAGCGAACTTCAGCCAATACTGCGCTGGCGTCGGCGGCAGTCTATCGATCATTCCGCAAACCTTCACGGTAAATGCGAAAGAAACCTGGACTGACGTCTCTCCAAAATTCACGCTGACCTACAATATCAATGATGACGTCATGGTCTATGGCACGGCGTCTTGGGGTTTCAAGAGCGGGGGATTTGGCGGCGGCGCGGGAACCCCTGAACAGGCCTCACGTCCGATTGATCCTGAAGACGTGATCAACTACGAAATCGGCTTGAAGGGTGACTTCCTCGATCGGACTCTGCGGTTGAATGCGGCGGCGTTCTACATGGATTACACCGATCTTCAGATCGTTCGCTTTGGGCCGACGGTAGACAACCCTGATTTTGGACAGTTCATTACTGAAAACGTAGGTGAAGCGGAGATCGCCGGTCTTGAAGCTGAGATTACCTGGGCGCCGACCGAGAATTTCCGGTTGTTTGGTAGCTATGCCTACCTCGATACCGCAGTGAGTGATTTCACGATTAACGGCATCGATCCGACAGCCATACCGGGTAACTCTGACTCTCTGCGACAGGCTCCCGAGAACAAATATTCGCTGGGAGGCGTGGTTAACTTCCCGCTGCCGGGAGGGAGCGTCGTCAGTCTTCGAGCTGATTACTATCACACCGATGAGCAGATCAATGACTACATCAATCAGAACACGAAAATTGATGAATTCGATTTGATTGACATGAGGCTCTCATGGACCTCTGCCAACGAGGCGTGGCAGCTGGCCCTATGGGGTAAGAACATTACCGATGAGCAGTGGGTGTCTCATAGCTACACCATCGGACCAGGGGTTATTGGTGTATGGGGAGCCCCAGAACTATGGGGCGTCTCGGTTCGTTATCAGATGTAAGGCCTCTGTAGTGCTGCTGGAGGGGCGGAACGCCCCTCCCTTAACCCCTTCTCCGATCACGCCGCTGCCACCGTTTGGTGGTAGAGGCGGGTGGGGGTAGTCGTTTCTCAAGGAGAGGTAAAGGTGTCGAAGGCGATGCTGCGTCCGAAAGGAATACTGTTCCTAGTCTTTTTGCTGCTCGGTCCGTTGCTGACCGCTGGTTGCCAAAAACAGGGATTGGAAACCGACGAGGCGGCCGTTCCGGGAGAGAGAGGCTCTGATTCCGTAACCATTTATCGTGATGTCTATGGCACGCCTCAAGTGTTCGCTGACTCAAACTACGGCGTCTATTTTGGTTATGGCTACGCCGTCGGCCAAGATCGCCTGTTTCAAATGGAGATGCTCAAGCGCACGGCGCAAGGGCGCGTCGCAGAGGTGTTGGGGGCAGACTTTCTCAGCCTCGATCAAAAGCTCCGAACCGAGTACAACCATCCCATTGTTAGAGTTCAAGTAGACCAACTGGCTCCCCGTGATCTCGACATTCTGCAGGGTTACGCCGACGGGATGAACGCGTGGATTGAGGAGGCCACTGGCGCTCAGGCGGATTTGCTTCCCAAGCCATTTGAGGACTATGGCTTCCTGCCCAGCCGATGGAATGCCTACGACGTCGCGACAATCTTTGTTGGTTCGATCGCGCATCGCTACGCGGATTTTAATAGTGAGCGTGACAATCTGGAGTTCTTACGGGCGATGGAGGCGAGGCACGGAAAAGAGGATGCGTGGAAGCTATTTAACGCGGTGAAGTGGCTTACTGATGACACATCCCCAACTACCGTTCCTCGAGAGGGCCCGTTGGAACATCAGGCCCTGGTGCGTCCGAGTTACCTTGATGAGGGTGCGAAGCTTCCCTCCTTGGCACGTGCGGTAACAGACGTCGATGGACGCTACGCTGGCTTGAGCATCGAATCCAGTTTTAATGAGGTTTTGAAAAACCAGATCGCAAGCAATGGCTATCTCGCGCACCCGGATTTTTCACCCGCCAGTAATTATTGGGCGGTATCTGAGGTCAACGATGCTGCTGGTGTCTTGCTGAATGGTCCCCAGTTCGGGTTTGCAGTGCCGAGTTACGTTTATGGTATTGGTCTACACGGTGGCGATTTCGATATCGTAGGCAATACGCTTCTGGCGCTTCCCGCATTTCTCTTTGCCCACAACAACCATCTGGCATGGGGCAGCACCGCGGGGATCTCTGATCAAACCGACGAATTCTGGCTGACTCTCAATCCCGAAAATCCAGAGCAGTATTGGCACAACGGCAAGTGGGTCAATTTTAATAGTTGGGAAGAGCGGATAGTCGTCAAGGATGGAGCCGTAGTGTCGGTCACTGCCAGGCGATCGGTATACGGCATGGTGCTTGCCCATGATCCCGACGTCGGCGTCGCCGTGGCGAGGGCCCGCGCGTGGGAGGGTCAGTCGGTTCAGGACTTAATGACCTGGGTATGGCTGGCGACCGATCATTCTCTGGAGCAAGCTGAGCAACGACTCGCCGGTAAAACAACCAACATCAACATGTACACCATGGACCGCGCAGGACAGCTTGGTTACGTGCACAGCGGCCGGTATCCGCAACGGGCTGCAGGTCATGATCCCCGTCTCCCCGCGATTGGTGATGGATCGATGGACTGGCAGGGCATGAGGCCCTACGACGACAACCCGAAAGTGAGACAACCTGATTCAGGTTTTATCGTGAACTGGAACAACAGACCCTCCGCTGATTGGATTAGCTCGGACCTGTGGTCTTACACCTGGTCGCCTGCAGATAGAGTGCACATCCTCATCAATGAACTGAACGGGGTGCTGGGGTCAACGGTGGCCGACGTGGTCGACATCAACACCAGAAGCTCATTCGAGGATGTGAATCATCGCTATCTAATGCCTCTGCTAGAGGACGCTCGCATTGATTCGGTGCAGGGCAATCCCGATGATGCGCGTGTGTCGAGGGTCGTAGAAGCTATTGATCTTTTGGTCGCCTGGGACAAGTCCTGGCGTGTGGATCAGGATGGGTTTTATGGGCCTGCGCCCACCTTGATGGAGGCTTTTGTTGAGGAGCTACAGCGTCAGGTCTTTTTGGATGATGTTGGTGAGGAGGAGTACTACCGCTTCGCCGCCACAAATTACCCAAGCAAGAAGCAAGCCGCTGGGAGCATCCTGGGGGACATCGGTCGCGATGCGGGCACTGATCAAATGGCTTGAAGATGTGCGCGGGGGTGAAACTCCCCAATTTGATCTTTTGAACGGCGAGTCAATAACGTCAGTGGTTTCAAAAAGCTTATTGCTTGCATTAGACAAGCTCGATCGAGAGCAGGGTGCTGATATGGCTGATTGGCGACGGGCAGCGGCCCCCATGGAATGGACGCCGTTTAATTTCCGGGGCATTCCGCAGGCCGACAGCAACAGCGTGCTGAGTTTGCCGGGCTACCAAAACCGGGGCAGTGAGAACAACTTCTTCGTGGCAACCGGAGAGGGAATCGAAGCCCGCGATGTCATTCCTGGTGGGCAGGGATTCCTGGTGGGCAGGGGGGACACCGGTTGTCCTCCGGCGTACCAGGCGCACATTTTGATGACCAGTTTGACCTCTACCAGCAATTCAAATACAAACCCGTGCCATTTGAGCGAGAGGACATAGAGACGTTAGCTGTCAGCCAGACGGTCATTCCGCTGGAGTAGCGTCAGGTCTAACGCCACTGCTGGCCGAATCGCCCACTAGTCATTGACGCGGGCGTAACACAGACGCAAAAAACTGGCGGATGCCTTCCTTGTCGTCAAGAGAAAAGCATCCAGCCACATGTTGGTCGGGACGAACAATCAGAGCGCATCCAGCCTCACGATCCACACCGTAATAATCGAAAGGATGATCTCGGTCGGGGGTTGGACAAAAGACCTTGTCGTAGTCACGTAATTTGAGTTTGCCTTTGTGAGGCCACCATAGCGCCGGTAAATCGGTGAACTCGATATCTTCATAGCCGCACTGCAACACAACGAGTAGCTCGATGACCGAGTCGATATCATCTGCATTCGGCGTGGCGGACATAATCGGGGACTCAGCGGCGGCTCCTAGCCAGGTTGATAAGCCATGGATTTTTGAGTCAGCGTTGGATGAGTGCTTGGCATCAGCGAAAAGAATCAACCGCCAACGGCCATCTGCGGCAAGCGCTTCGCTGAGTTGCATGGGCCGAGCGTCGGCCAGCCGTAATACAGGTGCCGGCGGCAATCGCTGTCCAAGTGTGAGGCTGGATAGGCGTTGGTTAATTGAGTCTGACGCAACAATGATGGAAGGCGGATAGGTACTCTGGGTTCCCGATACGTAGCCGTCAGCGCGGATTAAAGCCTTCTGCAGGGCTGAACCCTCGTGCTCTGTCGCGGTCTCGCTGTCTGTCTCGGAGAAGAGGGTCGCCAGCTCACGATCGAAATCGATCAATTCCTGCGCGATCGCCTGCCGCTCATCAGAATAGGTCCCAAGAATCGTGGCAGGGCTCTGTTGGCGCAACACCGCGGCGAGCTTCCAGCCAAGATTAAAGCTGTCGTGCATCGACACATTCATGCCCTGACCTGCCTTGGGGCTGTGGGTGTGACAGGCATCGCCAGCAATAAAGGCGCGAGGATGGGTACGCTGATCCTCTGATATGTGTCTCGAGTCAAAATGCGGGGCGAGTCGCTGACCCACTTCATAAACCGACCACCAGACGATCTCCCTCACATCAAAGGAAAATGGCGTAAGGACCTGCTGTATTCTAGTAATGAGTTGTTCGGCGTCGATGCTGTCCCGAATCAGACGGGAGCCGTCCGCTAACTCCTCGAGCTCTACATAGACTCTCATAAGGTGGCCGCCCTCGCGGGGGATAATCATGATGTTGCCGTTGGTGGCAGACTGGACAATCGATTTCATCCTGATATCAGGGAAGTTGGTGACCGCCAGCAGGTCCATAACCCCCCAGGCTTTATTGGCCGCCTCTCCCTCAAGAGCAATCCCCAGATGCTGACGCACCGCACTTCTCGCGCCGTCACAACCGACGACATACTTGGCGCGAAGGGTTGAGGAAGTTGTGTCACCTGTGTCGCCCATTGCTTCCAGAGTGGCTTCAACAGGGTGCGAGGTGTCTGAGGGGGTCGGTAGCAGCTGCAGGTCAGTCAACCTGTAGCCGTAGTGGGGCAGAAGCCGGCTCGATGACTGCGCCATGGACTCTAACAAGAAATCGTGTATCCGAGCCTGATTTAGAACAACGTGAGGAAACGGCGAGAAAACGGTGCGCCCATCGGGCTTCTTATACCGTCGAATCAGCGTATCCGGTTGGTCGTGATCACTGCCCCAAAAGGTGATTGCTTGCAGGAAGTAGGCCTCTTTTAACACCCTCTCTTCAAAGCCAAGCGCCTGAAAGATTTCGATTGAACGACCGGAGACCCCATCGGCTTGCCCCAACTCAATGGGCCCCGGCTTTTCGTCCACAATAATGACTGAAATGCCGCCTATCGCGGCGAGCTGGGCCGCGAGCATCAGCCCAGCCGGACCACAGCCAATGATGAGTACATCGGTTTCTGTTGGCAGAGCCTGACTTTGCTCTGCTGCGGGGCTGGGTCGATGCTCCCGCGGATCCCCGGGACGAAATCCATCGAGGTGAAATTGCATGTTGATACACCTTGTTAGGAGCCGACTGACTCACTCCCAAAAAAAGGTAACATGTTAACTAAATGGGGTCGAGTCTCTGCGTAAGCTAAAGCCAGAGGTATCTAGGGGGCGCGCGCCAGCTCGAACAGGGTCTCTATCGCTAAGGCAATTGCCAGCAGGTTTCGGTCGCTGTTTAAAGGCCCGTCAAGTTCCAATCCAACAGGCGGGCCAGATTCCATCACGAGCGCGGGTAAGCTAATCCCTGGTATCCCCGCATTTGACCCGGGATCGGTGTTGCGGATGTAGGTGGGAAAGGTGGGTACCTTTTCGCCGTTGAGACTGACCATTTCAAGATTGCCCTCGATGGGTTGAGCTTCTATCGGGGTCGTCGGAAAAATGACGGCTGATACGTCGTGCAGATCAAAATACGCTTGATAAGCCGCTCGAAGCGCCGGTCGATGTTCGTTGATTGCAGCTTGATAGGTTGGTTCATCAATGACACCGGAGAGCGCATCACCAACGACCGCTCTAACATCCGGGCTAGCTATAGAGTCAAGGAAGCTCTCGACGCTAAGGTCTGGTCGGTGGGCGGCCATGTAGTCGCGCAGTAACAGGTTGGTTTCGTAGAGCACAATCGGGAAGCCCGCAGCGGCATTGAGGGCACTTAGATTTTCAATGTCAGCTTCGATCAGCTCGACACCGGCAGCAGCCAAAGCCTCCAGCGATCGTTGCATGGCGGCAGCTACCCGGGGGCTCAAATCCTCATAGAAAAAAGTGTTCGGAACGCCCAAGCGCAAGCCATCCAGATCGGGTGTAATGAGCTCTCCCGAATCAGAGGCTGAAAGCACGGCATCCAAAAGGGCAGCATCGGCGACAGTATTGGTAATGGGTCCCGCCGTATCCCTGGTCGTTGAGATCAGGGTCATCCCGTCGTTGGGGTATCTGCCGATGGTGGGTATCCCTGGTCGTTGAGATCAGGGTCACCCCGTCGTTGGGGTATCTGCCGATGGTGGGGCGAAAACCCACAATGCCGTTCAGGGCGGCGGGGATACGGACCGAGCCCCCGGTGTCGGTTCCTATACCCGCATCGACAAGACCTAAAGCGACCGCAACCGCGGTACCCCCAGAGCTGCCACCTGCAATCAGCGTGGGATCGTAGGCATTTTGAACGATGCCATAGGCACCGTTAGCGCTTGTGATCCCGTAAGCCAGTTCGTGGAGGTTGTTCTTGCCAGCAATAATGGCGCCTGCTTGCCTCAATCGAGACACCAGCGCCGCGTCATCGGTGGGGATGAATCCGTCTAGGGCGCCGGTCCCGGCCGTGTTGGGGAGGCCGGCGACGTGGACGTTGTCTTTGATGCCGATCCGCATTCCATCTAGTGAGCCCGAGCCCAGTGGAGGTATTTCCCCTTCGGTAATGAACGCGTTATGGGGGCTACTATTTGGCGTGCCGGGGGTTTGGTGCACGATGACAGGGGCCTGCTTCACGGGCTTCTCCTCGCTGAGTGGCTGTGGGTCTGACTGGTCGCAGCCGGCGGCAAGCATCAACGCCAACATCAAAAACGGCGCTGGCAGGACAATATTCCCGTGTTTTGCTCGTGGTCGTGGCCTGCTGGGCGGTGTCGTTAACATCATAGTGTTCTCCGAGAAGGCGCCTCTGGGCGCTAATTTTCGTCTGCTAGCTTATCCTCAAATACCCTCCTCGCAACATATTACAGAACTTTCTGTAAATAAAGAAATTGTGTATCATATCGACCATACGAAGCCTAGAGGCCGCGATCAGTGACCAAGCTTGAGAGTTACGTTTTAGGAAAGTGGACCGTTGGCGAGGGTGACGGCAGGGCAGTCGTTGATGCCGTCCGGGGTGAGCCCGTGTGTACTGTGGATGCCTCCGGTATCGATATGCTCAAGGTGGTGGAGTACGGCCGGCAGGTAGGGGGAGTAGCCCTTCGTGCCATGACCTTCCACGAACGTGCTATCGCGTTGAAAGAGACCGCGAAGCAACTGATGGCTATGAAAGATGTCTTTTATGAGCTGTCTTTCAAGACCGGTACTACGCGAGCTGATGCCTGGCCCGATATAGAGGGCGGCATCGGCACCGTCTTTAGCTACGCTAGTCTTGTCACCCGGGAATTTCCAAACGATACGGTTCTCGTCGAAGGCGATATGGAAGGGCTTTCTCGGGATGGCACCTTTGTGGGGCGACACATTTTGACGCCAAAGCCCGGCGTTGCGGTCCACATCAATGCCTACAACTTCCCGGTCTGGGGCATGTTGGAGAAGGTGGCCCCCAGCCTGGCGGCGGGCATGCCCGTCATTATCAAGCCGGCAACGCCGACCGCCTACCTGACGAAGGCATTGGTGGATGAAATTATTCGCATCGGGCTTCTCCCTGAGGGGGCAATCCAGCTTGTTTGCGGAAGCATTGCCGACATGTTTGAGCATCTTGGCGAGCAGGATGTTGTCACCTTCACTGGCTCTGCAGAGACCGGCCGCAGTTTAAAGAACCACCCCACGCTGCTGGCCAATAGCGTCCCGTTCACCATGGAGGCCGATTCATTAAACAGCGCCATTCTGGGTCAGTCAGTCCATCCCGGTGACGAGGAGTTTCATCTTTTCGTTAAAGAAGTGGTTCGGGAGATGACCTCCAAAGCCGGGCAGAAATGTACTGCCATACGCAGGGTCATTGTGCCCGCTGAATTAACCGACGCTGTGGTCGACGCTATCGCCGCCCGCCTCGCTACCGTGCAGGCGGGAGACCCGGCACTTGAAGAGGTCCGACTGGGTGCTCTGGTCAGCACCGCTCAGGCGGAGGATGTTCACGCGCGGGTGTTGGAGCTGTGCGAGGAGGCCTCAATGGTGGCGGGCGGAGATCTCGACATGTCCCTCGCGGGACTCGATACCAATGCAGGATGCTTCTACCCGCCGACCTTGTTGCGCTGTGACAATCCCCTGAAAGCCGTGAAGGTCCACGCCGTGGAGGCCTTTGGGCCGGTGGCAACTGTCATGCCATATCACTCATTGGGTGAGGCGGTCGAGATCGTGCGCTTGGGCAAAGGATCTCTGGTGGCGTCGGTCTTTACTGCAGACGACGCTGAGGCGAGGGCGCTTATCTTGGGCGCTGCGGCCTGGCACGGGCGGATGTTGGTCATCAATAGAGACTGCGCCAAAGAGTCCACAGGGCATGGCTCCCCATTGGCAAACCTTATTCACGGCGGTCCGGGTCGAGCCGGTGGAGGAGAGGAGCTTGGCGGGGTGAGGGCAATAAAGCACTACATGCAGCGGACAGCGATTCAGGGGTCACCCACGACGTTGACCGCCATAACCCGCGAGTACCATCGTGGCGCCAAAGAAATTACCGACCCTGTTCATCCCTTCAAGAAATACTTTGAGGAGTTGCAGATCGGCGAGACGTTGATTACCCATCGTCGTACAGTTACCGAAGCCGATATTGTCAATTTCGGTTGTGTCAGCGGTGATCATTTTTACGCGCACTTTGATGAGCTTGCCGCCAAGGATTCCTTTTTTGGTCAACGGGTAGCGCACGGTTACTTTGTCATTTCGGCAGCGGCGGGCATGTTTGTCGATCCTGCTCCGGGACCAGTGATTGCGAACTACGGATTAGAGGGTTTGCGTTTTGTTGAGCCGGTGCCGGCGGGGACAACGATTCAGTGCAAGCTGACGGTGAAGCGAAAAATAAAAAAGGCGCCTCGCGGGGATGAGAAGCCAAACGGTGTTGTGGTGTGGGCCGTTGAGGTGACCAATCAGGAGGGAGCCCCCGTCGCGCTCTACGATATTTTGACGCTTGTAGAGCGACGGGAGGCCTAAGAGTGTCCTATCAACACATCCTGTACGTGGTGGACCAGGGGGTGGCCTGCCTCACGCTAAACAGGCCCGATAGCTTAAATAGCTTCACCGCCGCGATGCACGGAGAGGTCGCCGAGGCGCTTACGTTGGCAGCCGAAGACGCAGAGATCAGAGCGGTTGTTATTACAGGTGCGGGTCGCGGCTTTTGCGCTGGGCAGGATTTGAACGATCGCAATGTGGCTCCCGGAGAGCGAATTGATCTTGGTGATTCGGTTGAAAAGTTTTACAACCCACTAATTAAGCGGATTACCGAGATGGAAAAGCCGGTGATCTGCGCGGTCAACGGCGTCGCTGCCGGCGCGGGCGCCAATATCGCGCTCGCCTGTGACCTGGTGTTCGCGGCGAGATCGGCTAAATTCGTCGAGTCTTTCGCCATGTTGGGCTTGATTCCGGATTCCGGCGGCACGTGGCATTTACCGAGACTTGTCGGCATGGCGCGAGCGAAGGGTATGGCGATGCTGATGCCCAAGATATCGGCGGAGCAAGCTAAAGACTGGGGATTGATTTGGGAGGTTGTCGACGATGACGCCTTGATGAATACGGTGATGACACTCGCTGTCCATCTTGCGACGCAGCCTACGCTGGGTTTTGCGTTCACCAAGAAAGCGTTTGCCGCATCCATGACAAATTCTCTCAATGATCAACTGGAACTTGAGAAGTCGCTGATGCGAACTGCAGGGTTCACGGAAGATTACGCCGAGGGCGTCAAGGCGTTTCTCGAAAAGCGCAAGCCGGAGTACAAGGGACGATGAGTGGCTCTGCAGATGAGCTGGCGCGACGGGCGGCGGAGGCAATGTGGTCAGGTGATCACGCGACACAAGGCCTCGGTATGGAATTGGTTGATGTTGCCCAGGGCTTTGCGGAAATCACCATGCCGGTACGGCAAGAGATGGTGAATGGACATGGAATCTGCCATGGAGGGTTTATCTTTACGCTTGCAGATAGTGCCTTTGCCTTCGCTTGTAACAGTCGTAATCAGATGACAGTGGCTGCCGGTGCGCGAATCGATTTTATTAAGTCGGCCAAAGAGGGAGACGTTCTGACTGCCAGAGCCCGGGTTGTTCATCAGGGCAAAAGAACCGGCGTGTATGACGCGCAGGTTGTTAATCAGGCGCAGGAAGTTATTGCAGAGTTCAGAGGAAATTCCACTACGATTGGTGGCCAGTTGGTTGATGAGTCGGGAAGTTGATGTCAGTCACTTAGGTTAAAACGGTCGCAGTGCGGACTGGTGTCTTGGTTGAAATTAGATCGGTAAAGCACTGAAGTTTGAATTGATGTTTGGGTTCGAGCTTGGATTTAAGAAGCGCTTTACTTCAAGGTCATTTTTAGAAGCAGTAACGGGTAACCGGAGAGTGTTATGTCAGATAAAGTAGTTTCCATGCCAAGTGAGGAGCGATTTCAGGCGCGGATCGACGCCGAAGAGAAGATCGAGCCCAAGGACTGGATGCCTGAAAAATACAGGCAGAATCTCATCAGGCAGATCTCCCAGCACGCTCATTCGGAGGTGATTGGTGAGCAGCCTGAGGGTAACTGGATCACCAGAGCTCCCTCGCTCGAGCGCAAAGCTATTCTCTTGGCCAAAGTGCAGGACGAGGCAGGGCATGGACTCTACCTCTATGCCGCAGCGGAGACCCTTGGGATCACACGCGAGGAGCTTATAGAGCGTCTGCATACCGGGGCGAGCAAGTACGCTTCTATCTTTAACTATCCCTCGTTGACCTGGGCAGACGTTGGTGCCATTGGCTGGTTGGTCGATAGCGCAGCTATCGTTAATCAGGTGTCACTGCAAAACACGTCCTACGGCCCCTACGCGCGGGCGATGGTCCGCATTTGTAAGGAAGAGAGTTTTCACCAGCGTCAGGGCTATAACATCATGATGACGCTGATGCAGGGCAACGAACAGCAGAGGGGAATGGCGCAGGACGCGCTCAATCGATGGTGGTGGCCTTCACTGATGATGTTTGGCCCTCACGATGGAGAGTCGGCTCACTCGGCCCAATCCATGAAATGGAAAATAAAGCGCCGCAGCAATGATGATTTGCGTCAGCAGTACGTGGATCAGGCGGTGCAACAGGCGCTCGCCATCGGCCTTGAGGTTCCTGATCCGGATTTGGTGTGGAATGAGTCGCGGGGTCACTACGACTTTGGCGAGATCGATTGGGCTGAATTTGAGCGGGTGATCAACGGTAACGGACCATGCAACCGTCAGCGCCTTGCACATCACGTAAAGGCGCACGAGGAGGGAGCCTGGGTTCGTGAAGCGATGGCGGCGTACGACGCAAAGCGTGGCAAACCGACGGTTGATGTTGCCTGAGGTTGGATGGGGTAATGTCTGAACAATCAAAGCTATACGAGGTGTTCGTCCGCTCCCGCCGGGGTCTGGACCACAAGCACGTGGGTAGTCTTCATGCTGACGACCCTGAGCAGGCGCTTGAATATGCGCGCGATGTGTATACCCGCCGCGGTGAGGGCGTAAGCCTGTGGGTGGTTGCGGCAGGGGACATTACGGCGTCGCAGGAATCCGATTGCGATAGTTTTTACGATCCCCTCGATGACAAGCCGTATCGGCATGCAGCGATGTATGACTTACCTGAAGGTATCGATAGCTTATGACCGCTAATGATTCCCTTCTTACCTATTGTCTTCGGCTCGGTGACGATGCGCTGATTCTTGGCCACAGGCTTTCAGAGTGGACAAGTCGTGCGCCTTTTCTTGAGGAAGACATCGCGCTTACCAACGTGGCACTGGATTTTATTGGCCGAGCACGATTGTTTTATCAGTACGCTGCTGAACTTCAAGGGGGAGATGCTACTGAAGACACGTTCGCGTACACCCGTGATGTATGCGTTCGCGTACACCCGTGATGTACGTGATTTCACCAACCTACTTATCTGTGAGTTACCCCGAGGCGACTTTGCGTTCACGATTGCCAGGCAGTTTCTCTTCGACAGTTACGCCCTGCTTTTTATGGAGCAGCTAAAAGCGAGCAAGGATCCGCGTCTTGCGGCTATTGGCGCCAAGGCTGAAAAGGAATCGACCTATCACGTCAGGCGTGGCAGGGAGTGGATGCTTCGTTTGGGCGGCGGCACTGAAGAAAGTCACGCCAAGCTACAGCGAGCGGTAGATGATTTGTGGGGCAGCGAGCGGTAGATGATTTGTGGGGTTATACCGACGAAATTTTCGAGGTGGACACGGTAACCGCTGGGTTGATTGCGGATGGAGTTGCCGTTGATCCCACGCTTTTACGCGAGGAGTGGCACGCAGCCGTGTCGAGGGTTATGGCTGAGGCTGACTTGAGTCAGCCCAGTCCTGGCTGGTCTGTCAGCCCAGTCCTGGCTGGTCTGTTGAGGGAGGTCGGCGTGGTATTCACACCGATGACCTGGGTTTCTTGTTGGCGGAGCTACAGTTTATGCAGCGTGCTTACCCTGGACTTCAATGGTGAGCTGGTGGGGATGATGCGGTGACTGCGAGTAATCTGATCCCACTCCTTCCCGTGGAGGAGCTCGCCCGACGGCGGCGGCGTGCGGAAAGCCAATGGCCTGAGATATGGAGCCTGCTGGACGCGGTCATGGATCCTGAAATTCCCGTGATATCTCTCTATGAGCTGGGAGTACTTCAGGATGTTGATGTGCGGGATGGCGTGGTGGTACTCACAATGACCCCCACCTACATCGGCTGTCCTGCTCTTCAAATCATGGAGGAGGATGCGAGGGAGGTTCTGGCGTCAGCGGGTCATCCCTCGGTAGAGGTCAACATCAGCTTGAGTCCCGCCTGGACGACGGCGTGGTTGACAGCGGCCGCTCGAGAGAAGCTCACCCGATATGGGGTGGCTGCCCCCAGAGAGCGAATGGATCAGGTTAGCTGTCCTCAATGCGGTAGTTACGACGTTTCCATCGTCAGCGAGTTTGGTTCCACTGCCTGCAAGGCGCTTTATCGTTGTGGGGATTGCCTTGAACCATTCGATTTATTGAAGGCGATTTAGGCTATGAATAGTTCTGTCTTCTGCCCACTCACGGTATCTCATGTCACTCCAGAGACCGACTCTGCCGTACGTGTTGGTTTTGCCGTTCCAAGTGAACTTAGAGACTTGTTTCAGTTTAGCTCGGGACAATACCTGACCCTGCGTGCGTCGATCGACGGGGATTTGGTCAGCCGCTCTTACTCTATCTGCGTTCCAGCGGGCAGTGATGCCCTCGAGGTAGCGGTGAAGCGTGTCGAGGGTGGCGTCTTTTCAAATTATGTGAATGATCAATTGGTTGAGGGGGCTGAGCTTGACGTCATGCCTCCCCAGGGCAATTTCTGTCTCGATCTAAACAGCGAAGTCAAACGCAATTATCTTTTTATAGCGGCCGGATCGGGGATCACCCCGATGATGGGTCTGATGCGGAGTGTGTTGAGTGAGGAACCCGAGAGCACCGTAACGCTCATCTACGGGAACCAACGCACGGCCACAATTATGTTCAGGCAAAAGCTTGCCTTCCTGAAAAACAAGTACATGGCCCGTTTCCAGTGGATCAACATACTCAGCCGAGAGGAACAGGAGTCGCCACTGCTGAATGGACGTATCGACAACAAGAAGGGGGCGCAACTTCACCAGAGTATGCTGGACCTGAATCGCTTTGACCGTTTCATGCTGTGCGGGCCTGAGTCGATGATTTCGGAAGTGTCCCGCGGTCTGACCGGGTTGGGCATCGATGAGGCTGCGATTCTTTATGAGTTGTTTGGCAGCTCGGCTGAAGACGCGGAGACTCGGGTGGCCAAGCATCACGCACGCTCCCAGACCCACTCAGAACTGCTGGCGAAGGTCACGATGATTAGCGACGGCCGCTCAAATACGGTTGATGTAGCCGCAGCGGGAGAAAATTTGTTGGATGCCGGTCTCAATGTAGGGCTGGACCTGCCCTATGCCTGTAAAGGGGGAGTTTGTTCTACCTGCAGGGCACTGCTGGTTGAGGGTGAGGTCGAGATGGATATTCAGCGAGGCCTTACCGATGAGGAGATCCGCAGCGGCATGATTCTTACCTGTCAGGCGCATCCACTGAGTGATAGGGTGGTAGTTGACTTCGACAAGCGATGGGCTGGAAACTGAAAAGCCGCAAGGGTATCTGGCGCGGTGCTGATATAAAAACAAAAATGGGGGAGGGCAGGCAGTGAACGTAACAGAAGCTGAGCTTAAACAGCGAACCCGTCGCCGCTTTTTTTTCACGGGACTTCATCTCTGTCTCTACTTTTCTTTTTCCCTGAATTGGACAGTCTGGGGAAACTTTCTCGCAGATCGCCTTGGGGCCAGCCATATCACCGGTTCACTTCTGATGTTTATCAGCTTGATCCTTATTTTTATTGCGCTTGAATCAGTGTTCCTGTGGCTCTCGAGACAGGGAGAGCGGTCATGAGGCACCTGCTTCGGAATAGCTTCCTCATCTGGATGTGCTCCTTGCAGGCGCACTCAGCGCTGGCTGCGGGGGCGATTGAGGGCGAGGTCACTCGCCAGCCAGTCAATCAAACTGCCATCATCATGTTTTTAATCTTTGTGGTGGCAACCCTATTCATCACTTGGCGCGCCTCGCGGGCCACCACGACAAGTTCTGTGTTCTACAATGCCGGTGGCCAAATAACGGGCGCTCAAAACGGCATGGCGATTGCGGGTGACTTTATGTCTGCCGCGTCTTTTTTGGGCATCACCGGACTGATGTTTATCGGTGGTTTCGATGGTTTGATTTTGTCGCTGGGTGCCTTCGGGGCTTGGCCTGTTCTCATGTTCTTGTTTGCCAAGCGAGTTCGGAACCTCGGTAGTTTCACTTTCATTGACGTCATTTCCCAGCGCCTTGAAAGAAACCCCATCCGGCTGGTGACTGCCTTCAGCACAATCGTTGTCGTAGTCATGTATTTGATTGCTCAGATGGTTGGCGCGGGCAAATTAATTCAGTTGCTTTTTGGTCTTCCCTACGAGCTCGCGTTGATCATCGTGAGCGGTCTGGTACTGGGCTACGTGGCATTCGGGGGCATGCTTGCGACGACATGGGTGCAAATTATCAAAGCCATTCTGCTGTTAACCGGCGTGACCCTCATCGCCTTCCTGCTACTGGCAAGGCTCGATTTTAGTTTTTCGGGCTTGTTGGAGCAGGCAACCCTAAACCACCCGAAGGGTGAGGCCATCCTCTCGTCGGGGGTCATCTTTAAAGATCCGGTTCAGATACTGACCATACAGGTGTCGATGCTGTTCGGCACGGTAGGGTTGCCCCACATTTTAATGCGCCTGTTTACGGTGCCAGATATGCGACAGGCCAAGCTGTCCGCCTACTACGCTTCGCTCTTTATCGGCTATTTCTACATCGCCCTGTTGGTTTTGGGTTTCGGTGCCATCGCGTTTGTTTACAACGCTCCCGAATTTTTCGATGAAAGTGGCCGCCTGATTGGCGGAAGTAACATGGCCGCCATCCACATCGCTACCGCTGTCGGCGGTGACGTGCTGACGGGATTCATGTCGGCAGTCTGCTTTGCCACCATTTTGGCGGTGGTTGCGGGCCTTACCTTATCTGGCGCGGCGGCGATATCCCATGATGTTTACGCCGAAGTGCTCAAGCAGGGCGAGCCCGATCCTAAAACCGAGCTCCGGCTAACCCGCATAAGTGTGTTTTTGATCGGCCTTGCTGCGGTGCTTTTGGGTATCGCTTTCCAACACGAAAACGTTGCTTTTATTGCAACGATTCCCATGGTGGTCTCCGCATCAGTGACCTTCCCCATGTTACTGCTGTCGCTATTTTGGGGTGGCTTCACCACCCGAGGCGCTATCTGGGGGGCTCTGGTGGGTCTCAGTACATCGATCGTCTTAATCGTGCTTGGACCGCAGGTTTGGGTGTCGGTGCTTGGAAATTCCGAGGCACTGTTCCCCTATGACTACCCGGCGCTTTTCACCATGCCGCTGGCTTTTGCGGTCATGATTGTGGTGTCAAAGCTTGATGCGAGCGCGAGGGCAGCAACAGATCGGGATAACTATCAGGCTCTACTATGGCGGGCGGAATTCGGGGAATCGGCGCCCTCAGGGTAAGCGGGATCGTTTTGAAGTAGAAATTGAACTCTCTGAAAAGAGATCCAGCGGGGTTTTCAGCGGTGAGCAGGCCCGCTAGACTGGGTAACGCGTTACCTAAGTGCGTATGTCACGGCGCGTAGTTGCCTGAGGTTTCGCCCGGGGGGCAAGCAGGAATTAACGAGCAAGGTCTTGCGGTAACAGTTTGCGCGAGGCCTGAATTACGCAAGAATAACGAGAAATGGGGGTCACATGACTGACTATCACATGCTTATCAACGGTCAGGCGGTATCAGCTGACGAGTCCTTTGATGTGCTCAATCCAGCAACCGAAGAGGTTATCGCATCTGTGCCAAAGGCCACCTCTGGCCATTTAGATGATGCGGTAGCTGCCGCCAAAGCAGCTCAGCCGGCTTGGGCTGCCCTCAGCATGGATGACCGCCGCGCGATTATTTTGAAAGTAGCGGATCGCATCGAGGAAAACCTGCCGGAGTTGGGCGCACTACTTAGCAGCGAGCAGGGCAAGCCCATGGAGGGTTTTGCCGGGCTGGGTGCTATGTTTGAGATGGGGGGATGTCTCGCGTGGATTCGCTACACGGCCAGTCTCGATTTGCCGGTCGATGTCATACAGGATAACGACGAAGCTCGTATCGAGGTGCATCGTAAGCCTGTGGGCGTGGTTGGTTCTATCACCCCATGGAACTATCCGCTTTTGATCACCTGTTGGCATATTATCCCCGGCCTCTTGGCGGGCTGCACTGTGGTGGCTAAGCCCAGCGAATATACGCCGCTGACAGTACTCAAGGCCATGCACCTTATCAACGACCTGTTACCGCCGGGTGTGCTGAATGTAGTGACGGGTAGCGGTGACATTGGCGCGGGCATCTCTGCCCATCCGGGTATCGATAAGATTGTATTTACGGGCTCTACGGCCACCGGAAAACGGATCATGGAGTCCGCTGCCGGTAACCTCAAACGACTGACGCTGGAGCTCGGTGGTAATGACGCGGCAATCGTTCTGCCCGATACCAATATTGAGGAGGCCGCTGGAAAGATTTTCGCGACGGCCATGATCAATAACGGCCAGACCTGTGCGGCGTTAAAGCGTCTCTACGTTCATGAAGATATTTATGACGAGATGTGTGCTGCCCTCGCGGGGATCGCCGCAAGCGTCAGCACCGGCCCGGCATCAGAGAGCCCGGACTTTGGACCCATACAAAACAAAATGCAGTTCGATAAGGTTTGTGCCTTGGCAGAAGCGGCCAAGGCTGATGGGGCAACCTTTATGACCGGCGGCAGTCCGCTCGATCGCCCGGGCTATTTTTTCCCGGTGACTATCGTTAAGGATATTCCCGAGGAGAGCCGATTGGTGCAAGAGGAACCCTTTGGCCCTATCTTACCGATCATCAAATTTAGCGATGTCGAAGATGCCTTGCAGCGAGCCAATGCCGTGTCCGTCGGCCTGGGTGGATCGGTATGGTCCAGCGATCTTGAAAAGGCGCAAGCACTGGCGGCGAGAATGGAGTGCGGCACCGCCTGGGTGAACAATCACGCGATGATCCAGCCTGATGCACCCTTTGGCGGGGTTAAGCAGTCGGGAGTTGGTGTGGAGTTTGGTCGCTATGGTCTGGTGGAGTACACCAACATTCAGACTATGCAGATCGCCAAAGGTTAATAAACGGGGGATTGGTTGATGATGCTCGATAAATTCTTACTCGGCTTGGTGGTGTCTTTCGCGTCCCTAGGGGTCTTGGCTCAGGATAGACCGCCGCCGCTGCCGGTGGAGCCGACCGGAGTCATTGAAACCTTGCCGGAGCGGTATCCCCCGGACTGGTTTTTGGTCCATGACGCAGCTTTCTTCCACATGTCCGATGGCAAGGTGTACGTGATTGACAGCAGTCAGGACTCGCTGGGTGATCAGGTGAAGGGCCTTTTTAATAACGTTCTAATGGGCGCTATCCTCCAGGTGCCATCTCGCGGTGAGATCATGTCGGTGGAGACCTTTCACACCCGAGGCACTCGGGGTGATCGGATCGACGTCCTCACGATCTGGGATACGGTTAACCTGTCGCCAGTCGACGAGGTTGTTCTACCCGCCGGCAAGCGGTTTATGGGGATGCCGGAGCGGGTAGTGCTTCAAACGCTGAATAACGACAGGTGGTTGGCGATCTTTAATCTCAGTCCCTCCACGTCGGTATCGTTGGTGGATCTAGACGCGAGAGAAGTCATCCGAGAGATACCAACCCCGGGATGTAGTTTCATTTACCCCAACAAAGATATGGCGTTTAGTGCTATCTGTGCTGACGGTCGCATGCTGACGGTAACGCTTAACGAGGATGGATCGGAGAAAGACCGCAACTTCAGCGACGCTTTCTTCGACTCTGATGACTCTCCTGTGGATCGGAGAAAGACCGCAACTTCAGCGACGCTTTCTTCGACTCTGATGACTCTCCTGTATTTGAGCGCCCTCCCATCGTGGATGGCATCGCCTACTTCCCGGGCTTTGATGGTACGGTCCACCCAGTTGCGATGAATGGCTCTACTGCCACCCCGATGGCGCCCTGGCCGCTTATCGGTCCTGACGAATCTACGTGGGCCCCTTCGGGTATTGAGATTGATGGGGAAGATGACCTCGGGCGTATTTATTTTCTGATGAATCCCGAGGCGAATGGGGTCGACGGTATGCACAACGCGGGTGGTGCAGAAATCTGGGTCTTCGATCCCAATTCGAGACGTCGGGTTCTGCGGATTCCCCTACAGGAGTGGGGGCTCAGTTTTGCAGTGGGTCGTGGGCAGGAGCCCAAGGTTTTGGTGACGAACCCAGTCGATATGAGCGTTGAGCTTTATGACGGATTGTCGGGTGAGTTCGTCCGTAAAATCACGGGCTTCGGACAGGAAACTCCACTATTTCTGTGGGGAGCCAAATAGTCGTGCTCATCGAATCTTTGGTGACTGACCTGTTGGCGGGGGCGATCAGTTTTTTTATGGCCGCCCTGTTCGCCCATGCCGGGGCGTCGAAGTGGCGCTCTCCAGAAGCTTATCAAGAGACTGTCGCGGCGGTGCTTGGTTCAGCTCGAGCTGCTGGTGGGGTTCGACTCATCGCTTGCGCGGAGATGGCGGTTGCGGCCCTTGTTTTGTTACCTCTCTCCCGTGGGGTTGGTTTGCTCGCCTCTGGTGCGATTCTCATTGCTTATGCGGGCGCCATGGGTTGGCAGTTGAGGCAGGGTAACGTCAATCTTCGATGCGGCTGCAGCGGACCCGCATCGGATACCCGCATCAGCCCGGAGCTTGTCTGGCGCAATGTGTTGCTGGCCGCTGGTGCATTCTGGGCAACCGCGGGAGTACTGCCGGGGCGACTGGAAACGACTGCACTGGCAATGAGCCTCTCGTTGGCCCTGCTATGCATGTATGCAGCCGCTGATCAGTTGATACAGAATCGACAGCGTTGGTTGCGTGGAGTGAATCCATGACTTTGCTTGCTGCGTCAAACATCCTTCTATGGATCGCTGTTGTTCTCCTTGCAGTCATGAACTACGCACTGCTGCGACAGATAGGTGTGCTTTATGAGCGGGTGGCACCAGCGGGTGCCCTGATGGTCAATCGAACGCTTGAAGTAGGGCAGCAGGCGCCCTCTCTTGAGGCGCTTGCCTTGGACGGAAGTCGAATATCGATAGCGCCGCCTTCAGGTCGATCCCAGCTGTTGTTTTTCCTCTCCCCAGACTGCCCCGTATGCGGTGAGTTAACGCCGGCGTTGATGGCGGCCGCCGAGGCCGAATCTCACTGGGTTGATGTTGTGTTGGTTAGCGATGGCGATGAGCAGGATCATCAGGGCTATGTGAGCCGCAAGAGCATAGAACTGCCCTACGTGGTGAGTGAGCTTGTAGGTAAAAGCTACGGCGTGTCGAAACTACCTTATGCGGTGCTGATCGATGAAACTCAGCGTGTAGCCTCGATGGGAATCGTGAATTCCAGAGAGCACCTTGACTCCCTCTTTGAAGCAAAGGAGCGCAACGTGGCATCTATCCAGGAATATATGAATAAACGTGATGAAGAGCGCTTCGTGGAGGTTAAATCATGATGTCACTTATCGATAAATTGTTGGAGCGTCGCGCGCGCGCCGCAGCGCAGACTGCCTCGAGACGAGGGATGCTCAAAAGCCTCGGGGGCGTCCTTGTCGGTGCCACTGCCGTGCCTCTATTGCCCGTGGCGCGAGCAGAACTGCCGTGCCTCTATTGCCCGTGGCGCGAGCAGAAGGCGGGACTCCGCGACCTGTAGAGGAGGGGAGCGATACAGACTGTGACTACTGGCGGTACTGTGCAATCGATGGCTTTCTGTGTAGCTGTTGTGGGGGCAGTGCCAATACTTGCCCTCCGGGTACAGAGATGTCGCCCGTGACATGGATAGGCACCTGCCACAACCCGGCAGACGGACGAAACTATGTCATCTCCTATAATGACTGTTGCGGTAAATCAACTTGCGGAGCCTGCCTCTGTCAGCGGGATGAGGGTGACCGTCCTCCCTACCGGCCTGACAAAACCAATGACATCAATTGGTGCCTGGGCACGGCGAGTGCCACCTACCATTGCTCGACCGCGGTGGTTGTTGGTGTTGCCTTTGAGGAATAGGTCACTCGCTGTGAAACGTCTCGTCGTCACGCTGAGCGCGATATTGTCCTTCTTCTTTACTGGCAGCGTGGTGTCGGGCACTCAGGCTGATATCAATGAGGATCGGGCGCGGTATCACTATCAAATGTTTTGTCAGGGGTGCCACACGCCGGATGGCTCTGGGGTCAATGCGGTACCGCCGCTTAAGGGGATGATGGGCGTGTTTCTGCGCTCGCAGCGCGGCCGGGAGTTTATGGTGCAGGTGCCCGGTTCTGCGACCTCCAAGTTAGATGACGCGCAATTAGCGGAAGTATTGAATTGGTGTATTGAGACTTTTTCAAGCAGTAGTTTGGTTAACGGGGAATATCTGCCCTACACCGCTGAGGAGGTGGGCAGATTGCGTCAATCGCCGCTTCAGGAAATTGAACACACGCGTGCAGCGGTATTGGCCGACATAGCGCAACTATCGGATTGAGGAGAGATCTTATGGTGAATTCGAACCTTCTGAGTCGTTTGTGCCTTGGGCTTGCACTGTTTGTGGGTGGGCCTGGTCTGGTCGCGGCAGAGGAGCCTGCGGCGCTCGCGACCTGCGCCGCTTGCCATGGCAAAAACGGAGTTGGCATTGATCCTAGCTATGCCAACCTCGGTGGGCAAAATGCGCCTTACCTGGCGTTACAGCTGAGGGCTTTCCGGAGTGGCGCGAGGAATAATCCGATCATGAATCCCATTGCAGCTCAGCTCAGTGATGATGACATTACGGAGTTGGCACAGTGGTTTTCTGAGCAGCCTCTGGTGACGTCGGCCAATGGCGATCCGTCTCTCGTAGAAGAGGGACGAAACAGGGCCGGCTATTGTCATGCCTGCCATGGTATGCAGGGACATCCGGTGGCGACTGAATGGCCAGTTCTTGCCGGCCAAAGTGCCCCCTACATTGCAAACCAGTTGATGGGGTTCAAGCGGGGAGCACGTTACCATCCACTAATGGCTAACGTTGTGAAAAACCTTGAGGCACCGGCGATGGATGCGTTAGGGGCTTACTATGCCCAAGTTGTCCGCGGGGACTAAGGGCACATCCAGCCCAGGTCGGGAGCCTGCATTCGCTCCCAGTCTGTCACCGCGCTTTGCGGCTTATGTTCGGGATTATTTGATGGACAGGGAAGTGAATCCCGGTCCCATTTTTGAACACTGCCAGATCGATTTTAATAATAGTGAGGAATACGACCGGCCACTGCCGGTCGAACGGGTAGCACAGTTATTCGAGCGTGCAGCGGAGGTTACCGACAACCCGTTCATGGGGCTGTCGATGGGGCAGGATTTCCATTACGAGTCCAGCAGTCTGCTGGTGGTGGCTATGCTAGCTGCGCCCTCCGTCGGCGAGGGGCTATCGTTTCTCAACGCCTACGACCACTACATCGATACCGCGATAAAAACCAGTTATCACCCAACGTATACGCCGGCTGAATTTAGTGCTGATTTGCTGCACGAGGGGGGTGCGCACATGGCGCAGCTCAATGACTACCTGATGGGTTTCTTGGTGCAAACCTTAAATGTGGCAACCCGTAGTCGTATTCCCTTGCTGGAGGTTACGCTTCAGCATAAAAAACCAAGAGATATCAGTGGCTTGCAGAGTTTTTTTCAATGTCAGATAAGCTTTGGAAGCGACCACAATAGTATTCGTTTCCACCCCAAATTCCTGACACAACCCTTTTTGACGAGCAATAAATTGCTATTTCGGGTGTTGGCGAGCGCTATGGAAACTTACTTTTCCCTTGGAGATGAACATCAGGGATTTGTCGGCACCGTGTGTCGCCAAATCATGCTCCAAGAATCCATGCAATACACGGACTCCGAGAATATTGCAGAACGGCTTAGAGTCTCCCC
>Ga0181575_10000723_pt1 | contig 24078 bp, 25 predicted proteins | sample 101ome_23_FD_145599 | JGI IMG/M metagenome (GOLD analysis project Ga0181575, IMG submission 145599) | Coastal salt marsh microbial communities from the Groves Creek Marsh, Skidaway Island, Georgia - 101411CT metaG (spades assembly) | ecosystem: Environmental > Aquatic > Marine > Intertidal zone... | reverse complement strand
GAGTACTTCGAGTACCACGGGGAGTTCTACGACCTCGATGCCATGAAGATGTGCCCGGTGCCAGCGCAGCGGGTGCCGATCCTCATCGGTGGCCACTCCGACATGGCCTTGACTCGCGCGGCGCGCCTCGGTGACGGCTGGATGCATGCCGGAGGCGACGCTGAGGACCTTGCCCGCATGATGGCGGTGATCAACGAACGTCGTGTCGAGCACGGACGAGCCGACGACCCGTTCGAGGTCCATGCGATCAGCCTCGACGCCTACTCGCCCGAGGGGCTCGAGAAGCTGGAGGCAGCCGGGGTTACCGATGTCATCGTCGGTTTCCGAGACGCCTACCAGCCAGGTGCCGATACCCAGACCATCGACGAGAAGCTGACGATGATGCACTGGTACGCCGACGAGATCATCGCCAAGTACCGGGGCTGAAACGCAGCGATCAGCGTCGATGCCCGTTCCTGCCGCTGAGGCGGGGCGTCACTCCACCAAGCGGAGCCCTGCTGGCGCATCGGAGCTGGCGCCGGGAGCCAGGTCGACGGTGAACGCCATGCGGTGGCCGGGATACACGTGTTCGCTGAACAACACGCTGCTTCCATCGGCGGAACGAGTTGTTCGTTCGCAGATCAGCACCGGAGATCCGGTGGGAACGCCGAGGAGCTCGGCGTCGTCGGCTGACGCAGCGCCTGCCACGATGGTCTGGCTGGCGCCCGCGAGGTGCACCCCGGCCGTGTCGGCCAGGAGTTCGTAGAACGGACGCGCCTCGACGTCGTCCCGAGAGAGCGCCGAGCCGAGTGTCTCAGGGCACCACACGGTGACCCGGGCGAACGGCTCACCGTCGGCGAGATTGAGCCGCCGCACGACCAGCACCCGGTCGGTGCCGAGCGCCGCCCGCGCCGGTGCCGGTGCAACACCAAAGGAAAAGTCGAGCACTCGCCGGGCGGCCTCGACGCCGGAGGAGGTGAGTTGGTGCTCGAGCGTCTCCAACTCGTCGAGCGATTGATGGACTTCGTCGCCGCTTGCGTACCAGCCAAGACCTTGACGACTGGCCAAGAGGCCCTCATCACGCAGTTGCTCGAGCGCGCGGCGGATCGTGACCCGGCTGGCGTCGTATCGCGACCCGAGCCCGGATTCCGACGGGAGAAGCCGGCCCGCGGCGAACTCGCCCGCAAGGATGCGGGTGCGGAGTGCGTCGGCAATTTGCTGGTAGCGCGGTGTTCTCACGTGTCGTCCACTCGTAGCAGAGAGAACCACGGAACGACAGGCAGGGCAACCATCTGCTCTGCCTGGCCGCTCAGGTGAAAATGCGGGTGCATGTGTCGCCGGCCCAGAGACTGGTGACCACGCCGTTGGGATCGAGACCAAGCGTGGTGCCGTTGAACACTGCGCCCGTGGTCGGGTTTACGACGGCGAAGACGCCGACGATGTCGTCGTCGAACGCAGGTGCGAGGTCGAGCACGTTGGGGAAGGTCACCTCGAGAAAGCCGACTGTCGCCGACTCGCCGAGGCCTTCAGGCGTGACCAGCCCCGTCGGTTCGAGGTGACCGTCGGCGAACCACTGGGTGAAGCGACGGGGCGTGCCCTCATCGGTATTGGTGAACACCACTTCGAGATTGCCCCATCGCACGAACCGCACGCTCGTGCCCTCACAGAACTCTGTTTGACTCTGACCCGAGTCGGTGACGGGATCGCCGAGCACCGACGCAAGCTCGGTGATCACGAGCTCCTCGTCCTGACCGAACGGCACGATGGCGCCGGTATCGAGCGCCAGACCCGTCGCCACGAGGGTGACCAGACCAGGGGTTGCGACCCGGACCGGTGTCGTCGTCGTGGTGGTCGTGGTCGTGGATGTCGTGCTGGTCGTCGACGTCGACGTGCTGCTCGACGATGCCGTATCGACGGACGCAACCGTGGTTGTGCTGCTCGTGGTGGTCTCAGCGGCCGTGGTGCTCGGCGCCGCTGAGGGGGCCGGAGCGAGGGTCGTGGGAATGACGCTATCGATGTCGTCGTCGCCGGCGGACCGTGCAAGGAAGACGACGAAGATGAGCAGGGCGACGGCTGCGACTGCGAGTACGGATAGGAGAGGGATTGACCGCTTCGGAATCGGCTGCAGGGAGGGTGACGCCACCATCGCTGCCGGAGCGGGCGCCGGCGCCGCAGGACGGCTGCGCGGTGCCGCAGCGACCGGCTCTGGGGGTACCCGGACCGGAGGCAGTTCGGGTTCGGCGGGCTCGTCAAACACCGATACCGGGCCGGTGGTGTCGCTCGGTGTGCTCGGAGACGGGGTATCGGGCTCGACGACCTGTCCGAGATCTTCACGGGTGACAAGGGGTGACGGCGCGTCGGCCATGCCGATGCGAGCTGCGCCCGCGGCGAGCCCCACTCGCAGCGAGATGTCGGCGCCTCGAAGCTCGGCGAGCGAGGCGGGGACGAGGGTGACATCGGCGTAACCAGCGGCGTTGGCGGCGGCAACAACATGGTCGCGCTCGACTGCGACATAGTCGTCGGGAACGACGACGGCGAGTTTCGTCGGGGCGCCGGAGGTGCTGCTGACCGCCGCCCGCCCGACAACATGCGTGATGACCGCGGTAAGCGCCCCGATGCGACCTCGGGCGGCCCGAGCCAGCGGGTCACGCACAACCGGGCCGGCGGCATCGATCGCCCGTTCGCCGACGAGAACGGCGCCGTCGACGCCAGCGGTCACGGCGGCGGGGATGGTGGGGCCAGACGTACCAAGCGGGATGACTCGGATGTTGTCGGGGTCAGATCCGCAGACTGCTGCGCCGATGGAGTCATCACTGATGTGGATGCCCATGCACTGCGTCACGGCTGTGGAGGCTAGGCGGCAGGGCATCGTGGCGACACCCGGGCCACCGGGGACAGGCCGAAAACAACAGAAGCGGCTGGCAATGATATGGGGGGGCTGCCAGCCGCTTCTTGGAGACCACACCGGCGGGGGAACCGGGGTCTCGGGTTCGGTCGGCGGGGGTGGGCCACCGAGGAACACTTGTTACTCCTCAGTAAAGCACATCGCGACCCATCACCGCAACAGTTTCAGCCGATATGTGGCATCATTCACAGCGATGGATCTCCGCCAGCTTCATGCGCTCCTCGCCGTCGCTGAACATCGTTCGTTTTCGGCTGCCGCCCGGGCCCTCCACACCGTGCAATCGAACGTCTCGACCCATATCGCCCGGCTCGAGACCGAGCTCGGCTCGACCCTGATCGACCGGGCCCGCGGCGAACTCACCTCCGAGGGTGAGATCGTCGCCGATCGAGCCCGCCGGATCATCGGCGAACTCCGTTCCATCGAGCACGACCTGGCATCGCTCAGCGACGAGGTCAGTGGCCATGTCCGGCTCGGGATCATCGGCACGACAGCCCGGTGGCTCGTCGCGCCGCTCCTCGACGCACTGCAGGTGGCCTACCCCCTGATCGAGATGGTGATCATCGAGGCGACGACCACCTCACTCCTTCCGCAGCTCGTGAGTGAGCGACTTGACGCCGCCGTCGTCAACCTCCCGGTCGACCACCCCGATGTCGACACCCGACCGCTCTTTGATGAGGACCGCATCGTGGTCGTCCCCAGCGGCCATCCACTCACCGCCTACGACCAGCTCACCCTCGCCGAGCTCGAACCCCACCCGGTGCTGATGCCACCGACGGGTACCGCCTTCCGCGACGAGATCGAGACCGACGCACGCCGCGCCCGAGTCACGCTCACCCCGTTGGCCGAAGTCGACGGCCTGCGCCTCTTGACGTCGATGGCCTTCCAAGGCTTCGGCCCGGCGCTCGTGCCTGCGAGTGCTGCACCTCGCTACCTCGACGGCGACTGGTCCCGAATCCCGGTCGAGGGCCTTTCACGGCGGGCCGTTGGGATCGGAATCCCCCGCCGATCGCCGCCCTCAGCACCAACGCGAGCAGTGATCGACACGCTGGTCGACCTCGTCACCACGTCAGGGACGAACCACGCCAACATCGTCCCGACTGCCATCGCCGACGCATCCTGACCCGGCCACCTGCGACGATGCGGTAGGTTCCGGAGCCATGACCGCCGTCGAAGCCTCCTCGACCGACGTCGAACTTCGCGCCCGTGCCACCGGTTTCGTTCGCGCGCGTGTTCGAGCACTGGGAGGTCGCCGGATTATCGAAGTCGATGCGCGCGGGGAACACAACGCCGGCGCACTGGTCCGCTCCGATGGTCAGTCGATCGCTGCGGGCGCCCGGGCCGCACGAGAACAGCGTCTGCCCCTGCTGATCCGCATCGCGTCGAGCGGCGCCGACGCCGGCGAAGGCGTCGCAGCACTCGACGGGTGGGCGGGTGCCGCCAAGGAGATCACCGCCAATTCTGGTGTGGTGCCCTCGATCGCCATCGTGAGCGGCCCTGCCGTGTCGGGCCCAGCCCTGATGCTCGGCCTTGTCGACCACGTCATCATGACCTCGGAGGCGTACGCCTTCGTTTCGGGGCCGATGATGGTCGAGGAATTCACCGGCGTCCCGATGAGCAAGGAAGACCTCGGCGGTCCGTCGGTCCATGACCGCACCTCCGGTGTCGCTTCGTTCGTTGTCGGTGACGACGAAGAAGCCGAGGCGCTCGCCGCCGACCTGCTGACCTTCCTCCCCGACCACACCGACGACCACCCGCCGACGATCACGTGCACCGATCCAGTCGGGCGAGCCACGCCCGATGCCTACGAGGTCCTCCCACCGTCAGCCAACGGCTCCTACGACGTCCGCGACATTGTCAGTGCCGTCGTCGACGACGGCTACGTGCTCGAGCCCCACGCCAACTGGGCGGCCAACCTGGTTACGGCGTTCGCGACGATCGGCGGTCAGCCCGTCGGCATCGTCGCCAACCAGCCCCAAACCGTCGCCGGAACGCTCGACATTCCGGCAAGCCAGAAGGGCGGTCGGTTCGTCGCCCTCTGCGATGCCTTCAACCTGCCGATCGTCACGTTCGTCGACACGTCGGGCTTCTACCCCGGCAAGGACACCGAGTGGCGCGGCATGATCCGCTATGGCGCCCAGATGGCTTTCGCCTATGCCCGCGCCACGGTGCCACGCGTCAACCTCACCACCCGCAAGTCCTACGGCGGTGCCTACATCGTCATGGATTCCAAACGCATGGGGAACGATCTCGCCCTCGCGTGGCCGTCGGCGGAGATCGCCGTGATGGGCGCCAAGGGTGCAGTGGAGATCCTTCACCGTCGCACGACGCCCGAAGAGCGCGCTGAGCTCGAAGCTGCCTACGAAGAACGCCTGCTGAACCCCTACATCGCCGCCGAGCGAGGCACGATTGATGCCGTAATCGACCCGGCCGATACCCGGGCGGAGATCCACGCGGCCCTCTCGATGCTCGCAGGGAAGCGCGAGCGCCTTCCTCGGCGTCGCCACGACAACACGCCACTCTGATCCCCGAACTCCTTCGAGCTCCACTTCGGGCGAAGTTCGCGAGATCGAGGGTGCCGAGTGGGGCCGAAACCGGCTACCTTCATCTCCGCGTCCGGCACCCCCGATCGGGCGTTGAGCCAGCGAAGTAGAGAGCGGGAGCACCGTGGCAGAGAGCATCACCATCACCGACAATCGGACCGGTGAGTCGCTCGAGATCCCGATCGACAACGGCGGCGTCGATGCCGCCGAGTGGCGCAAGCTGCTGCCAGGCATCTGGTTCCACGATCCCGGCCTCGCCACCACGTCGGGCGCCGACAGCGCCATCACCGAACTCGACGGCGAGAACGGCATCCTGCGCTACCGCGGCTACCCGATCGAGCAGCTGGCGAAGCACTCGACCTTCCTCGAGGTCAGCTACCTGTTGATCCACGGCGAGCTCCCCACCCAAGCGCAGCTCGATGCGTGGGTCCACGAGATCACCCACCACACCTTCCTTCACGAGAAGTTCCGCACCCGGATGCACGACGCGTACCACTACGACGCGCATCCGATGGGGTTGCTCACCTCCAGCGTCGCTGGTCTTTCGACCTTCTACCCCGAAGCTAAAGACATCGACGATCCTGACATCCGCATGGAACAAATCGTGCGGCTGATCGCGAAGATGCCGACCATGGCCGCCTCGGCGTACCGCCACGCCATGGGTCTGCCCTACGTCTTCCCCGACAACGCGCTCGATTACCCGTCGAACTTCCTGAACATGATGTTCCAGGTCGGCAACCCGTACGAGATCCACCCGGCGTTGCACAAGGCGATGGAAATCCTCTTGATTCTCCACGCCGATCATGAGCAGAACTGCTCCACCACGGCCGCCCGTGTTGTCGGATCCGCCCATGCCGATCCCTATAGCTCGGTCGCCGCAGCCGCCGCTGCGCTCTACGGCCCTCGCCACGGCGGTGCCAACGAAGCGGTGCTCAACATGCTCGACGACATCGGCAGCCTCGACAACGTTCCCGCCTTCATCGAGAGCGTCAAGGCCGGCGAGGGACGTCTGATGGGCTTCGGTCACCGGGTGTACAAGAACTACGACCCCCGCGCCGCGATCATCAAGGACGCTGCCTACGACGTCTTCGACGTCACCGGCAAGAACCCGCGCCTCGACATTGCGCTGAAGCTCGAAGAGGTTGCCCTCAGCGACAGCTACTTCGTCGACCGCAAGCTCTACCCGAACGTCGATTTCTACTCCGGTCTCATCTACGAGTCGATGGGCTTTCCCGTCGAGATGTTCACGGTGTTGTTCGCGATCGGCCGCACCCCGGGCTGGCTGGCTCACTGGAACGAGATGCTCGAGCAGAACTCCCGCATCGCCCGTCCCCGCCAGCGCTACACAGGGGCCGACGTACGCGACTACGTCGCCATCGACGCCCGCTGAGCTCTACCCTTCGCAACCATCTCGGTCGGCTCCGCCCCACGCGACGTGAACTGATCAGCGCGCCTGGACGTCGAGCACCAACTTGCCGGCGTTGGCGTTCTTCCCCATCCGGATGTGGGCCGCAGCGACATCGTCGAGCGGATACCGGGAATCGATCACCGGGGCGAGCGCGCCCGACGCGACATGGGGCAGCAACTGGGTCGCGAACTCGCGGGTGATTGCGATCTTTTCTTCGAGCGGCCGGGCCCGCAGCGTCGTGCCGGTGACCGACGCGCGCTTCATCAGCAGGCTGCCGACGTCGAACGGAACCGGCCCGCCCGCCATCACGCCCACCTGGATGATGCGGCCGCCCAGGGCCAGCGCAGCGACGTTGCGGGGAAGGTACGAACCGCCGATCACGTCGAGCACGACATCGACGCCGACGCCGTCGGTGATGTCCTTCACCGCGTCGACATAGTCGTCGGTGTGGTAGTCGATGACGAGATCAGCGCCGAGAGCTCGACACACCTCGTGCTTGCCCGCTGAGGCCGTGACGGCGATACGAGCGCCGAGCGTCTTGGCGATCTGGATGGCGGCGGTGCCGACGCCGGAGGCACCGGCGTGCACAAGCGCCCAACGGCCACTGGTCAGGCCGCTCTGGCGCACCAGCGCGTCCCAGGCGGTGATGAACACCTCCGGAAAGGCGCCGGCGTCGGTGATCGCCAAGGCGGCAGGAACCTTCATTGCGAGCCGCTCGTGGATCGCAAGTTTCTCGGCATAACAACCACCGTTGTTGATGCCCATGACGAGATCACCGACGGCATGCTCGCCGACTCGCTCACCGACGGCAGCAACCCGGCCAGCGAACTCGAGACCGGGAATCTCATGGACCATCGGTGGTCCGGGATACAGCCCCATCCGCTGGAGCAGGTCAGCTCGGTTGACAGCGGTCGACACGACATCGACGAGCACTTCCTCAGGGCCGGGCTCGGGGTCAGGGACCTCCATCATCCGGAGGACCTCAGGCCCCCCCTTCTCCTCGAGCACGACGGCACGCATGTTGTCTCCTCAGTCGACGGGTGGCGTGGGGGGAAGCTGACGTTCCCGCATCGCGTCGAACCGCGTGTCGATCTGCGCACGATGCGAGGGTTTGGTGGGAATCAAAAAGTCGCCGGCCTCGATCGCCTCGAAGACGATGGGTGGGACTGCAGCCGGGTCAAGGCCGGCGTCGGTGAGATGCTCAAGGATGTCACGGACCCCGGCAGCGAGTTCGGACTCAGCAGCCATCTCGTCGGGTCGAACGACATCGGTGCGGGCGATGCCAGTGCGGATCGCCGAAGGGGTGAGTGCCGAGGCGCCGATGCGAGCATTGACCGACCGCAGGTCATGAGCGAGACACTCCGTCACCGACAGCGCCGCCGTCTTTGAGGCCGTATAGGGCCCGTTGAGCGGCGCGGCAACGAAGCCAGCGACCGAAGCGGTATTGACAACGTGGCCGTCGTCGCCACCATCGAGCATGCGGGGCACGAAGGACCGGATGCCGTTGATGATGCCGAAGACGTTGACGTCAAATGCCCATCGCCATTCCTCGTCCGTGGCTTCCCACGCCCGGCCGGCTTGGAAGACACCAGCGTTGTTGCACAGCAGATGCACTGCGCCGAAATGTTCGTAGACAGCGGCCGCGAGTGTCTCGACGGCGTCAGCATCAGCGACGTCGGCTGCGTGGGTCACGACACCGTCGTCGAAGCCGGTCAGCGCCGACGCCACCACATCACTGGCGACCACCTGCATGCCGACTGCGACGGCGTGGTCGACCAATGCCCGGCCGATGCCACTCGCAGCGCCGGTGACGACCGCGACTTTCCCTGCGGGATCTCCGAGCGGCATCAGTCCTCCGGAAAGCGGTACTGCTGGGGATACGGGAAGAAGTCGGGCCGTTCGCCGCCCTGATGACGGTCCTTCATCTCCTGCCAGAACTCCACGGTGCAGATCTCGGGATGCACCTCGTCGAACACCTCGCCGACGACTCGGGGGGAACGCAGGTAGGTGCGGAACTCCTCAGGGAAGACATCGTTGGGTTCGACCGGAAACCACGGCTGATCGAGCATCTCGTCCTCGTAGGACTGACTCACAGGCATCTTGCGGAAGTTGACCTCGGACAAGAGCGCGAGCTCGTCATAGTCGTAGAACACCACGACGCCATGGCGACTGACGCCGAAATTCTTCGGGAAGAGGTCGCCCGGGAAGATGTTGGCCGAGGCGAGATCCTTGATCGCATTGCCGTAGTCGACCGCCGCTTCGCGAGCCCGATCCGGCGCCATCTCTCGCAGATACAGGTCGAGCGGATAGAGCCGCCGCTCGGTGTAAACGTGATGAAGGATCACCTCGTCCTCGGTGACGGTCACGCTGCGTTGGCAATCGGCCTGGAGTTCCTCGATCAGCTCCTCGTCGAATCGGTCGCGATCGAAGCTCAGGTTGGTGAATTCCTGCGCGTCGACGAGTCGGCCGACCTTGTCGCGATCGAACACCAGCTTGTAGCGCCGCTGCACATCTTCAGGCGTGGTGCGTTTCGACGGCGGGAAGCGGTCCTTGATCAGTTTGAACACGACGTCGAACGACGGAAGTGTGAACACCGCCATCACCATGCCGCGCGCCCCGCGGGCTCGTTCAAAACGCGTGTTGCTGTGCTCCATGTGGCGATACAACGCCCGGAACAGGTTGGTCTTGCCGTGGGCGCTGTACCCGATGGAGGTGTAGAGCTCGGCCACCGGCTTCACCGGCAACAGGCTCTTGAGGAAGGCCACGACTGCCGCCGGCCGCCGGCACAGCACGTGGAAATAGGAGCGTGTGTAACCGAAGAGGCGGCTGGCCGAGAGCTCGGTGAGCAGCACGGCGTCGACGCGCACGCTGCCGTTGGATGTCACCGCGACGGGCAAGATCACCGGATTGACCCGATTGAGCCATCGCAGCCGCCCGACCAGGTAGGCGCCCTTGTTGCGGTAGAAGACCGGCCGCAGGATGTCGATCGAGTCGATGTGGCCGTCCCAGATCTCGTCGAGTTCCGCCTGAATTTCGGTGGCGATGCGTTCGACGTCGCGCTCGATGTCGCCGAACTGGCTGGCGAGCGGGCTGTGCTCGAGGATCTGCCGGACCGATTCGCTGAGCGACTCGTCGACGGGGAAGTTGCGATATTCGCCTCGGGTCCCGTCGTCGGCGGGGAGGGCGGTGGGTCCGAGCCACAGGAACTCGAGCCCGATGTCGAGGCCGACCACCTCGAACAGTCGGCGGGTCACCGAGTTGTAGAACGTCTCGGCGAGCTCGAAATCCATCCGGCCGCCGACGAGGGCGACATACCGGCGCCGAGCATCGATCCACTGTCGGCGGGCGGTCTCGGCGTCGTTGGACAAGATGAGCCGGGTGGCATCGACCGCACTCCAAACGCCCTTCTTGTGCAACCCGAGCCGTTCGGTGTTGTCGTCTTGATGTTCGTCCCACTCCCGGTTGAGGAAGCGGTTCGCGGCGCGGTGGGTGACCTCCAGGTAGGCGTCGTGGTAGGCCACGAAGCTGTCGTGAAGGACGAGCGCGAGCCGTTCGACGGCTGGATCGGAGGCAGGGACGAGGGTCTCGATTTCGGTCATCGGCCAGATCACCCTAGTGGGGCCAGATGACCAGGGGCCGCCCGAGGCACGGCGTGTACGGCACCGCACACCGGCACCGTTCTTCATGTCGGTGTCGCTTGCGCCCAGGACGCACACCGACCACGCTCGAACGATGGCCGAACCCGCCGACGCCCTCCAGATGCTCGTCCGGCGCTACGCCGAGATCGTCGACACCCGCACGTTCGACGCATTCGACGAGGTGTTCACCGATGAGGCCGAACTTGAGACCGGAAACGGGCGACGGGTCGGTCTCGACGAAATCCGCGCCGCAATGCAGGGCCTTCATCGCTACGAAGCCACCGACCACCGGGTTGGTGCGTCGACGTTCGCCGTCGATGGCGAACGAGCCACCGGTACCGTCGAGTGCGAAGCGCACCATTGGTCGACAAACGGCAGCGGGCGTCGCACTGACCGGGTGATGACGATCACCTACCACGACCAGTACCAGCAGACGCCTGCAGGCTGGCGGCTCGCACACCGACGGCTGGACATCCACCGCATCGACGAGATCGATGCCGATGGGCTCAGGACTCGGTGACGCCGGCCCGCTCGTGGTGACGGATCACCTCGGCGATCACAAACCGAAGGAAACTCTCACTGAAGCCAGGGTCGAGATTGGCCTCTTCGGCAAGCCGCCGGAGGCGGGCGATCTGGACCTTCTCGCGGTCGGGATCAGCGGGCGGGAGACCAGCTGCAGCCTTGTACTCGCCGACGGCCTTGGTGACCTTGAAACGCTCCGCGAGCAACAAGATCAGTGCCGCATCAATGTTGTCGATGCTGGATCGATAGGTCTCGAGCTGCTCGTCGGCCACGATCGGCACGGTAGCCGCTCGACACGAGGGCGAAAACCACGACGACCGACCCGAAGGCCGGTCGTGATGGAGTGGGCCGTACAAGAGTCGAACTTGTGACCTCCTGCGTGTCGAGCAGGCGCTCTAACCAACTGAGCTAACGGCCCCTAGGGACGAAAATGGTAGCAGCGTTCCGCCAGAACGCACCTTTGAAAACGGCGACGGGGGCTGCCGAACGGCAACCCCCGTGCTGACGAGCGCCGGGCGGGATTTGAACCCGCGACTGTACGGCTTTGCAGGCCGTTCCCTTGGGCCGCTCGGGCACCGGCGCCAGCGCAAGAAATGGTAGCGGGCCGGACCTGGCGTGCGACCATGGTGTCGTGACCGACGATCCCACTCCAGCCCGCTCCCCGCTCGAACTGCTCGGCGCATTGGCCAAGACCGATGCCGAGATCAGCGATCAGAGCCGACTTGTCGAGATCTACACGATGGAGGGCCTTCTCCAGATCTGGTGGTGGGGCGAGCCGGGCGCGAAGGATGTGGTGATCATGTGCGGCGGCGCCATGGGCGGTGTCACCGGGCCGGGCCGCGCCCTGTATGTCGAACTCGCGGCGTCGATGGCCGCCGAGGGCCGGGCTGCGATGGCGGTCGACTATCGCAAAGCGGGTGATCTGAGCCGATCCCTTCTCGACACCTGCGCAGCGGTCGATCTCGCCATGCGCAACGGTGCTGAACGCTTTGTCGTGCTCGGCCACTCCTTCGGCGGCGCAGTGGCGGTGCAAGCAGCAGGCACCTTCCCGCACCTGGTGGCGGGAGTGATCACCTATGCGACGCAGTCGGCTGGGTGCGAGGAGGCGGCCCGCATGGGCGATACGCCGCTGCTGCTCCTGCACGGCGAACATGACTCGATCCTCGGGCCGGAGAACTCGATGATGGTGCACGCCCTTACCGGCCACGGCGAGGTTCGAACGTTCCCCAACACCGACCATCTGATGGGCGAGGTAGCGGAGGAGATCGCCGAGATCACCGGTGAATGGGTGCGAGCCCGTTTCGACGAGCACGCAGGGCGCTAGCGGACTGCTCCATCGCTGAGTTCGGTATCGAGCAGCTCCTGCAGGCCCGTCTCGACCCGTCGCAGTCGGGCGGTGGCGTCGCGTAACCGGCCCAGCAACACCATGGCCTCCTCGCGTTTCAACGCGTCGGCTCCTGCGGGAAGCATCGCCAGAGAGCGTCGGAAGTGTTCGATTTCGTGGTCGTCAGAGAAGTCCATCGTCGCAACGTACACGAACACCTGTTCGCTTTTCCAGATCGAAAATCGTTGCGCCGTGCGCGACGATGCAGGCATGACGATCGAGATCTCGCTCACCGGCCGCACTGCCCTCGTCGTGGGCGGAGGTGGTGGCGGCATCGGATCCTCGGTGTGTCACCGGCTCGCCGACGCCGGCGCCGACATCGTCGCCTTGAGTGCCGTGGCCGCCGACCTCGACGCCACCCAGGCCGAGGTCGAACAGCGAGGACAACAGTGCGCATCGGCGGTCGTCGACGTCCACGACCTCGAAACGCTGCGGGCGACGATCGAGAACCACCCCGAGGTCAACCTCGTCGTCAACGTCGTCGGCGGGGTCACGGTGCCGCACTGGCACCGACTGCACGACTACCCCATCGAGTCCTTCGATCATCTGCTCACCACCAACCTTCGATACGCCTTCACGAGCTGCCAGACCGTGGCTGCTCGACTGATCGCCGATGCTCGCCCGGGGGCGATGGTGAACATCTCCTCGATCGCCTCGAAAGGGCAGCCCCTCCTCGCCGGTTACGGCGCCGCCAAGGCGGGGCTCGATTCACTCACTCGATCCATGGCGATGGAGTGGGGTCGCCATGGCATCCGGGTCAACAATGTCGCGCCGGGCACCGTCAACACGCCTCGCTCCGGTCGACCGGTCGATGATCCGGACGATCCGCTTGCGAAGGGCATCACCCTGGGTCGGCGGGGCACACCGACCGACATCGCGAACGCGTGCGTCTATCTGCTCTCGGATCTCGCTGGCTACGTCACCGGCCAGACGCTCGACGTCGATGGCGGCCCGAGCCGCGGCGCGCTCGACGAGCACGACCTGCCGGTATTCGTCACCAACCCGGCGATCCGGGCCCGCTTCGAGTCCTGAGGAATCGCCTCAGGCGACCCGGTACCGGCCGGGGTCGACCTCGATGGCCTCGCCCCGATCGAGCATGCGGGCCACATGGAGTTCGGCAGTGCGCCGCTCGACCCGATCGACAATCGACATCTCGACATGAGGTCGGTACACGAAGCGATGCTCGACCATTTCGTCGAGCGTGTGCGGCTCGGCGAGAAAGGCGAGCATGTTGTCGTGGCGCCGGGTGATGACGGCATGGAAGGCGTCGAGAAGTTCGAGGAACGTCTCGCGCCCCTCGATCACACCCTTGTGATGGAAGGTCACATAGACCTCAGCATGTTCTTCGCGCACCCGGATCAGGCTCTCCTCGAACTGCTCGAGACTGCTGAAGACGTCGCCGTAGTAGGGACCGAAGCCGGTGAGGTCGATGTCGGAGAGGAAGAACACACCCTCGGAGATCCGCAGCCCGCAATGGCCTGCAGTGTGGCCGGGCAGATGCACGGCCTCGACCGACACGCCTCCAAGATCCCACACGGCCCCATCGGCATAGCCCTCGGCATCAGGACGCGGCTCGTAGTGGAACTCCTCGAGGTACTGCTGCTTGAGATCGGGATGCTCCTCCGGCGTGGATTCGGTGAGCGCCATCAACGCCTCAACGCTGCGAGTGACCGGGAGGTCGTCGTGGTGGATGTGGATCCGAGCATCGGGGAACGCACAGTTTCCGGCGATGTGGTCCTCATGTCCGTGACTGTTGATCACCGCATCGACGGGCACCTCGACCCCGAGGTCGACCACCGTGATCGACGGATCGATGATCACCGTCTCCCCCGCCCCCTGGATCAGCAGTGAGTTGCCCGACGGGTACGCACCGTTGTCAGGGGTGCTGAGGACGGTGACGTGCTCGGTGAGTCGGCGGGCATGATCGCCCCAGGCGCTGAACATGCGGCGGACACTAGCGGCAGCCACTACCGTCGACGCCATGGGCATCAGCCACATTGCACTCGCCGTCAAGGATCTCGAGGCGACCCATCGCTTCTACACCGACGTGATGGGCTTCGACCTGGTGAAGGTCGAGATCGCCGCCATGCGCGGCGGCAAAGCTCGTCACGCCTTCTACTCGACCGGCTCACCCGATGATCAGATGATTGCGTTCTGGGATCTTCGCGATGTGCCCGGCTTCGATGAGGGCTACAAGACCGACATTTCCCGCGATCTCGGACTCGATCCGTTCACGAACCATCTGGCGTTCCAGGCCGACAGCCTCGACGACCTCGCCGCCAAGCGCGACCGCCTGAAGGACGCGGGCCTGACGGTGGTCGAGATCGATCACGGCTGGGTCCAGTCGGTCTACGCCGAGGACCCCGACGGCAATGTCGTCGAATTTGCGATCGTCACCGAGGGCTTCACCGACGCTGACGCCGCCGAGGCACTCAACCTGCTCACGGCCGACGACCCGCCGATGTCGCCGGCGCCGACGATCACCTTCCATCCGGCCGAGGAATAGACCGAAAATGGCAACACCCCGGGTCTGAGACCCGGGGTGCGTTCTGGAGCGGACGACCGGGTTCGAACCGGCGACCTCAACCTTGGCAAGGTTGCGCTCTACCAACTGAGCTACGTCCGCAGCGGCTCGCAATGGTATCCGCTTGCAGCAAGATCCCGCACCTGCGTGCACGAAAACCGGCGGCGGTCACCCATCGGATGACCGAAGGTCGATTCGAAGGGTCAAGATGCCGTCGACGAGCTCACCTTCGGCGTCGCCGATCATGGCGTAGTCCATGTAGTCGGTCTGGGCCTGTTTGACGAAGGCTGCACGTTCGTCGCCGCCGACCGGCGGGAGATTGCGGCGCTTCACCGCCTCGGCCCGCTCACGGAACCGTTCTAACAGGGCGTCGATGTCGAGAGAGTCGGACATGTATCTACCGTAACCGGCAACCACCCCCTGTCGACTCAGTCGGAATCGGGCTCCGTGACGGAATCAGCTACCTCAGCGAAGGGGTCGGCGGGCTGCTCGTCGTCGATCTCACCGGGCAACACGAACATGTCCTCGAGTGCGGTGGCCGCAGCGAGTTCGCGTTTGGACTGACGCCGGTCGGCCACCCGCTGGCGACGAGCCGGGTCCGTGTGCCAGACGTAAAGGACGAGCAAGACACCCGTGATCCCGGCGATACCCCAGAGTTGGTAGCGGATTGCGTCGATCGTGCTCTCCGTCTCGTTCGCATCGAACACCTCGTCCTCAGCACCGTCGCTCTCGACCTGCGCGGCACCCGGGGCTCCGACACCGAGCAGGCTTACGACGAGGACAACCGCGACGAGCAACGAGCGAACAGGATGGAATCCAGACATCGCCTGGCGACCGTAGCGCACGGTGACGGTGACTGGAGTGCCGGTCAAGGAGCCGCCGTGCACAAACCGACGACTGCCCCCATCACCACCGTCGCAGGTTGAGGCGGGTTCAGGTCTGACAGTCAGCACACCAGTAGGTGGTGCGACCACCCACGTCGGCGCGTCGCAACTCGACCGACGGGCATCGCGGGCACATCCCACCTCGCTTGCGTTCGACCTGGAGATCGCCGGTGTGGCTGCCTCCCCGGGCGCCCAGGACTTCAATCGTGCGACGCATCGACCGATGCAGCTTCGCCTGCTCGTGATCCGACAGCGAGTTGGCGGGCCGATTCGGCGCCAGCCCCGAGCGATAGAGCATGTCGTCGGCCAGCAGGTTGCCGATGCCGGCGATCTTCGCCTGATCCATGAGTCGGGCCTTGAGTGGCGCCGACGACGCCGTGAGGATTGCCCGGAAGGGTTTGAGCGTGATCGCCCCCGCATCGGGGCCGAGCTTGGACTCGTCGGGATCAAGTTCGACACCACCGAGCCGACGGGGATCACGGATGACGAGCGAACCACCCTCAGCGAAGTCGAGCCCGAAGCGATCCCACGCCGGATCGTTGCGGTCACTCGAATATTCGAGCGCCGCAATCGGGGCAGTGTCGTCAACGAGGATCCGGCCCGTCATGCCATAACGCAGACCCAGCACCGGCCCGTCGGTGTCGACGAGCATCAGCTTGCCGATCCGCCGGGTGCCGGTGATGCGCAGGCCCGGAAGTTCGGCGCGCAGGGCGTCGGTCGTCGTGGCGCCCTTGGCGTACCACTCGTCGGGCGCATGGACAGCCGAAATCGTGCGCCCGATCACCGGGTCAGCAGCGAGCCGATACTCCTCAATCTCCAGCATCTCGGGCATCGACGGCCCGTTCTACTCGGCGGCTTCCTTGGCGGCGCGCAGAAGCGTGTCGGCGATGAGCGGGCCGAGGAACGCCGACTCGAGGAGGAAGCCATCGTGGCCCTGCGGACTCTCGACGACGTGATACTCACAGCTTCCCCCACCGGCGGTGATCGCCTCGTGGATCGCGGCCTGTTGATAGGGCGGGTACAGGACGTCGCTGGTGATCGACGCCGTGAGCACCGGCATCCGGAACGAGCCGAGGACCCGCGCGATTCCGCCGCGACCGCGGCCGACGTCATGAAGATCCATGGCCTTGGACAGCACGAGGAACGAGTTGGCGTCGAAACGACGGACCAGTTTTTGCCCGTGGTGGTCGAGATAGGACTCCACCTGATAGCGGCCCCACGGCTGGAGTTCTTCCTTCTTGCTCACCGGTTCGCGACCGAATCGATCGTCGAAGACCTCGGTCGTGCGGTAGGTGATCTGCGAGATCTCCCGGGCCAGGGCCAGGCCATGCCAGGGACCGTCGCCGGGTTCGGCGTCGTAGTACCAGCCATCGCGCCACTTCGGATCCTGGACGATCGCCATGCGCTCGACTGCGCTCCAGCCGATCTGCTGCGGGCTGGCTGCTGCGACGGACGCAACCGGGATGAGCGACTTCACGTGGTCGGGGTACATCGCGCCCCACTCGAGCACCTGCATTCCGCCCATCGAGCCACCCACAACCGAGAGCCAATACGGCAGGTCGAGATGGTTCATCAGCATGTGCTGGGTGCGAACGATGTCACGAATGGTGACCTGCGGGAACGTGGGGCCGTAGGGCTCACCGGTCTCGGGATCGATCGACGACGGGCCCGTCGTGCCCTGGCAACCGCCGAGCACGTTGGCGCACACTACGAAGTACTCGTTGGTGTCGATCGCCTTGTCGGGACCGATCAAGTCCTTCCACCAGCCGTCGGAGGGATGACCGGGACCCAAATCGCCTGCAGCATGAGAGTCGCCGGTGAGCGCATGGGCGATGAGGACGGCGTTGCCGCGTTCGTCATCGAGCTTGCCCCAGGTTTCGTAGGCGATGGTGACCTCGGTCAGCACGCCGCCACCTTCGAGCACGAACGGTCGATCACCACAGACCTCGGCGAACTCACGGTTGCCAACAGGGTCACCCTGACGCCACGCACCAGAAGCGGGCAGCCCCGCGGAGAAGCGGCGGGAGGCGTCGTAGTGGAGGTGTTCGGGTCGCTGGGTCACGAATCCTGGCTCCGTGCGATGTCGCCCGTCGGCGACGACGTGAGCCTTTCAGGGTAGCAACACCGATCCAAATACCGAGTCACCGGGTCGGCATTCGGTCCCACCACCACGCGAAGAGCGCCTCGTCGTCGACCGCATGGGCGTGAAGCATGGCCCAACCACACGCAGCGACATCTCCGGCACATGCCGCCTCTGCAGCTACCTCCCATGCCTGGTAGTCGCCGGGAAGGGGCAACGCTGCAAGCGTCGACGCCGAAACCCTGACGGCATCGGCCGAAAGGGCGGTGCCAGCCGCCTCGGTGACAAGCCAGGCGGTAGCGACCGGGCTGGTGAGGAGCGCAGCAAGGTGCCAGACCGAACGGCCACGACGGGGCTCCACCGACACCACCGGCGTGCACGGAACGCATCGACCATCGGCATCGACGAACGCCTCAATCACGCGGGTTTGGGACGCAACGAGCACCTTCGGCACGAGTCGGTCACGGATCCACGTGTCGATCGACGGGTCGACGCGGTCGAGCAGGACCGACGGCGCGTCGAACGACTGCTTTGCGAAGCGAGTTGGACGCCGCCCCCATCCGTTGTCAAGTGGATCGACAACCCCTGACGTCACCAGCGGATGAGCGCCCATGGCGTCGTCGACCACGGCGTCGGTGAGGCCGTAGTACTGGTCACGAAACCCCGCTGTGACCCGGGCGATGTCGCCCAACATCGGACCATCGGCTGGGCGGGGCACGGCCGGGACACCGGCTGCGGCTGCCAAAAGTGGTGCCCACGAGGCCGCCGACGGCCGAGCCACCGCCACGCCGTCGACATCAACGGTCGGAGGAGCGTCGCCACCCCGACACACGAGCGCAACGGTGTCGACGCCGGCGGCGAACGCCCTCCCTGGATCGACCCACAGCGCCCTCGGCGGCGCCGAACGGGCCAGCCGCTCCCGGACGGAGCGGGCATCGACTGCGCCGAGCACCGACGCCGGCTGTACCAAGACGACGGTGCCTCCGTCGGCGAGCGCATCGACCCCGGCGAGCAAGAAGGCGGCCGCATCGTCAACGTAGCCACCCACGCCCGCCCAGCGTTCGGCGAGCGCCGCTCGCTGCGCCTGGCTACGCGGCGTACCGCCGCGTAGCTGCGACAAGAACGGCGGGTTCCCGACGACGAGGTCAAATCGCTCTGTCCCAAAGGGATCGTCGATGAGGTGATCGCCAACCCGCACCTTGTCCGGGGCGATGCTGGCACCCGCCCACAGAGAGAGTGCCGCTCGCGTCGTGGCGACGGCGAGCGGATCGACGTCGACACCATGAAGACGAGCAACGACGTCGGATGGCGTGCCCGGCATCCGTTCCGCCATCGCCAGGAGAAAGGCTCCCCCGCCGACGGCCGGATCGAGCACGGTCGTCTGCTCGTTCAGCGGCTCGGCGTGGATGAGGGCACGATCGAGGACTTGGTCGACGATCTGTGGTGGCGTGTGATGCACCCCGGCGTCGTGTCGCTCACCGTCGGAGATCAGCGCCTCTCGGACGAAGCCGGGAAGCCACGGCCCCCACGGGCCCGCGAGCACAGACGACGTCTCGGCATCGAGGGCAAGCGATGCCGGAGCAACGGTGTCGTCGAGCCGGAGCTCAACCTCGACACCGCGCGCGTCGGCGACAGCAGCGACGACGGCAGCGACCGTGCCGGCGGGATCGGTTCGGCCCGACTCAGCCCAGCGGGCGACAAGGTCGGCGACGACGGGATCAGGCGTCGGCAGGGTCCCACTCGGTCAGATCGGCCAGGCGGGCGTCGTTGGAGAACATCTCGACGATCGGCATCACACAATCGATGCGCTTCTGGAGTCGCTTGATCTCCAACTCCTCGTCCCACAGCGACAAGGTCACAACCAGGCCGGACTCGCCGGCGCGCGCCGTGCGGCCCGCACGGTGCAGGTAGGTCTTGTGATCGCTGGGCGGGTCGTACTGGATCACCACGTCGACATCGTCGACGTGGATGCCGCGGGCAGCGACGTCGGTGGCCACGAGCGTGTGAAGCTTGCCGTCGCTGAAGTCCTTCAGTGACTTCTCGCGGCTCGACTGGCGCAGATCACCGTGGATCGGCGCCGCCTTCACGTCGAGCTCCTCGAGCTCTCGGGCAAGTCGGTCGGCCATTACCTTGGTGCGGGTGAACATGATCGTGCGCTCAGCCGACTTGGCGATGCTCGCGGCGACCTTCGCCTTGTCCATCTTGTGCACGGCGACGAAGCGGTGGGTCATCTGCTCGACGGTGACCTCTTCGGACACGACTTCGTGCATCGACGGATCGGTCTGGTACCGCTTGATCAAGGTGTTGACCACGCCGTCGAGCGTGGCGGAGAACAGCAACGTCTGGTGGTCGGACTCGACGTTCCGCAGGATCCACTCGACCTGCGGAAGAAAGCCCATGTCGGCCATGCGGTCGGCCTCGTCGACCACGACATGGTTGACGGCGGCCACCGAGATGGCGTCGCGCTCGATCAGATCGATCATGCGGCCCGGGGTGGCCACGACGAGATCGACGCCCCGCTCGAGCTTCTCGATCTGCTTCTCGATCGGCGCGCCTCCGTAAATGGCGAGGGCGGTGCGGTCGACCGCCTCGGCGGCGGGCGCCAGTTCGTCGCACACCTGATTGGCGAGCTCACGGGTCGGCACCAGCACGAGCCCGGTGGGCTTCTTCGGCTCGGCCTTCGCCATCAGCTGCAGAACGGGCAGGCCAAAGGCAAGGGTCTTGCCCGAACCGGTCTTGGCCTTGCCGCAGACATCTCGGCCGGCGAGTGCGTCGGGGATGGTGAGGGCTTGGACAGGGAAGGGGGCGGTGATCCCCCGCTCGGACAGGGCGCCGGTGATGGCATCGGCCAGCCCCAAATCCGCGAACGTTTGTGTTTCGGTCATCTCTTCTCAGGGGAGCCGGGGTCCGGGAAGCGGGGTCCCCCGGCGGGTCGGGTCGTCGTGGGGTGATGACGACACTGCAAGGGTACAAGCGACCGGGCCGCTACGGGACGATCCGGCCGTCACGCACCTCGACCCCTTCCCTCCGCAGCCGCGAGGTCTGCTCGGCCTCGTGGCTCGCCAGCAGGCGACCACTTGCCGCGAGCACTCGCCACCACGGAAACGTCCCGCTCGGTGCGCGCCGCAGCAACGAGCCCACGGCACGGGCAGCACCGGGATACCCCGCCTCGGCTGCGACTTCGCCATAGGTCACGAGGTCTCCGGGTTCGAGGGCGTCGAGTACGGCGCCCACCGCTCGTTCAAATTCGGTCCAGGTCGAGCGGTCGGGGTCCACGTCAGCGTCGGATCGCGACGACGTCGACGGGTTCCTCCACGCCGGGGATCTCACGACGACCGACCGGTACCGACACAATGTCGGTGTAGAGGTGGACGATGTCGTCGGCGATGGCGAGCACCTGTCGAGGTTCGGCCGCAGCGCACAACCGGGCGGCGAGGTTGACGGCATGGCCGACATAGTCGTCGCCGTCGATCAAGATCACGGGCCCCGTCGTGAAGCCTGCACGCAACGGCAGCGGCGAGCCGGAATCGGTGATCAGCCCTTCGATCTCGACCAGAGCCTCCAGGAGCGGTTCGGGTTCGACCCCGACGAGCATCGCGCCGTCGCCCAACCACTTCGCGATGCGAACCCCGTGGGTCGACGCGACACCTCGAACGACCGCGCGGAACGCCGACAAGATGTCAACCGCCTCATCGTCTCCCTGCACATCGGTGTACCGGGTGAAACCGGAGAGGTCGACGAACGCGAACGATCGCTCAACCCGGGTTGCCCGGGGATGCGAGGCATCGTGCAGCACATCGGCCATGGCGCCACCGTAGCGATCCGATCCGGTCGGCTCCGCAATCATCGCCGTACCATCACGCTGTGGACCCCTTCGCCACCCTCTCCGACTGGCCCGGCCGCACCGCTGCTGCCGTCGTGCAACCCGACGGCAGCGTCGAACGATGGGGCGACACCACCGAGCCGTTCGCGCTGGCATCGGTCACCAAACTGCTCACCGCAATGACCGTGCTGATCGCCCACGAGGAAGGCACCCTCGATCTTGACGAGCCGATCGGACCTGGCGACTCGACCACCACCGACCTGCTCGCCCACACCGCCGGGGTCGCCCCCGACACCCTCGACCAGCTCGCACCACCCCGCACCCGCCGCATCTACTCGACCTCGGCCTACGACCTCGCTGCCGACGCCGTGGCCGAACGCTCCGGAATCGCCTTTCAGGACTATCTCGACGAGGCGCTGATCGTCCCGCTCGGCCTGCGCACCACCGACCTCAGCGGATCCGCCGGCGCCGGGGCGTGGGCGTCGGTCGATGATCTCCTCCAGGTGATCGACGCCTGGCGCCGGCCCGTTCTCATCAGCGATTCCACCCTGCAGCAGGCCGTCACCGCCCATCTGCCCGACCTCGACGGCGTGCTTCCCGGATTCGGTACCCAACGCCCGAACCCATGGGGCATCGGCCCGGAGATTCGGGGCCACAAGGATCCCCACTGGACGGCAGCCGGCAACAGCCCCCACACCTACGGCCACTTCGGGCAGGCAGGCACAATGCTGTGGATCGACCCGGATGCCCGCACCGCAGCCCTGGCGTTGTGCACTGAACCGTTCGGCCCCTGGGCGACCGAGGCGTGGCCCCGGTTCAGCGCCGACGCGCTGGCATCGGCGACCTGAGCACCGTCCACAACACAACAACCGCCCCCGGGTCGACGGGGTCAGTCGACCGTTACGCCTCGTGGTGACGGTCCGCGATGAGACTGATCATCTCGAACATGATCGCCATCGAGCGATAGCTGGTGATCTGGTTCGGCGAGTCGACGGTCGGCATAAGGCACACGACATCGCCGCCGATGATGTTCTTGCCGCGGACGCAACGAAGGAGTTCCATCACCTGATCGATGCCGAACCCTTCGATGCCGGCCTCGATGTTGGCCACCCCGGGGGCGACCATCGGATCGAGACAGTCGAGGTCGAACGTGATGTAGAGCGGGCGATCGCCGATCGTTTCGTCGATGATCGTCATCACCTGCTCGGCACCCATGGAGTCGTAGTCGGTCTTCTTGATGACCGTGTAGCCAAGGTCGTAGGACGGGTCGAGCCATTCCAGACTTCGGGTGTTGCCGCGAATGCCCACCTGCACCGAGTGTTGGGGGTCGACGTGACCCTCGGTCACCAGATAACTCGCCCAATGGGCTGCCGACTTCACCGCTCCCATGAAATGGGGAATGTTGTGGAAGGCGTCGGTATGGGCATCGAAGTGCAGCAGGCACGCCTTCTCGCCGCCGGTCAGATTGCCGCCACCGAGCGCCTGGAGAATGCCTCCGGTGATGGAATGGTCACCGCCGATGGACACCGGCCGACAGCCGGCGGCGTCGAGTCGGGCGTAGTACTCGGTGATCATCTCGATCGAGCGCTCATTGTTGTTGCCCTCGCTCAGCGGCACGTCACCGAGGTCACGGACCCGGGCCATCTCCCACGGGTCGATGCCGAAGTGGTTGTGGACCCGACGGCCGATCGCCGACACATTGCGGACGGCACGAGGTCCGAGGTGCTGATCGCGTTGTGTCGTCCCGTTGCCGGTCGAGTGCGGGACACCGACCAGTCCGATGTCGGCGTTGGCGGGATCCTCGTCGTGCTCGCATCGGAACAGGGTCGGGATCCCGTACCAAAAGATCCCGTTCATCAAGCGCTGCTGGTCGTCGAGCTCGGCCATGACTGCACGCTAGATCAGCCGAGCCCGACCGATCAGCTCGACGGGCTACGCGCCGTCGGCGGAGTCTGTGGCACCGACGATGCCATCGGTCGAGTCATCCTCGGGACGACGACCCCGCACGAGGAGCCAACCGCCGGCAATCGCGATGCCGATGGTGCTCATCCAGATATTGATGCGCACCCCACCGACCTCGGTTGCCGGATCGACGCGAATCGTCTCGAGCCACAGTCGGGCGACCAGGTACCCGACGACGTAGACCGCGAGCAGCGCACCGCGGCGCAGCTTGCCCGTGCGATCGACCCACACCAGAAACAGTGTGAGCCCGAGATTCCACAGCGATTCATAGAGGAAGGTCGGGTGGAACGTCTCGACGCCGCGGTGACCGGCCGAGGCCGCCACATCAGGGTCGATCTCGACCGCCCACGGAAGATCACTCGGACCGCCGAAGAGTTCCTGGTTGAAGTAGTTGCCCCAGCGTCCGATCGCCTGCGCCAGAGGAAGCCC
>Ga0181575_10000715_pt1 | contig 24302 bp, 26 predicted proteins | sample 101ome_23_FD_145599 | JGI IMG/M metagenome (GOLD analysis project Ga0181575, IMG submission 145599) | Coastal salt marsh microbial communities from the Groves Creek Marsh, Skidaway Island, Georgia - 101411CT metaG (spades assembly) | ecosystem: Environmental > Aquatic > Marine > Intertidal zone... | reverse complement strand
GGGTTTCCGGACCCGCCACTTGCATGACCACGAAGTAGATGACAACAGAGCCGGTGAGAGCGGCCTAGAGAATCATTCGGAAAAATGGGGGGAAGTTCATGCAGTGAGTGCGTTCAAAAACAGAAAAGCCGCCAGTTTCCCGGCGGCTTTCTTCAAAATTCTCGATGGGAAAGATGTGATCACTTCGCGCGACGGAAGATGTAATGGTTATCAGCAGTTATGCCGGAGAGGCTCCAGCCACCGTCTTTCTCTACCTCGAGGATGGTGCGGGGCAGCATGTTGACCTTTGCGATCTTGTCGACCATCTCTTTTGGGAAATTGATTTCTCCTTCTTCAGAGACGTCGAGGCCTTCCTCTTCAGCGATCGCGCGAAAGCCAATCGCGTCCATTTGCTGCGCATTGAGAACTTGGTATTCGTGTGAGCCACCGGTGGTACCACCTGCACCCCCGAGAAGTCCAAGGGAGGCGAGTAAATTGACGACGGAGACCAAGAGGATGGCTACGAGAAGAGCGATTACAGTATTTTTCATAAAGAAGTAGGGATTTTGCACTTTTGGTAGAGCAGAGACAACAACAGATTTTTGATTTGATGTAAAGATTTACCGGGAACTGGAGGCCGGAAATAAGCCTTCGAGAGTCGAAAGTGTCTCATCAAGGTTGGAAAAGTCACGAAGCAATGCGTCAGGTTCCGCCTTTTTTAAATCTTCATGAGGAACCGTTCCGGTTGATACTGCGAGAACTTTAGCCCCGCAGGCCCGGGCACAGGCGATGTCTCTTGGGGTATCACCGATGACGATGACTTCCTCGGAATCAAAGGTTCGCCCGGTTGATTTTTGCGCTCGTTCGATGGCGATGGGGCCGAGCTGGTTTCGTTCCGGATGATCACACCCGAAAGCGCCGAAGGAAAAATGTTTATCCAATTCGTAGTGTCGAAGTTTGATTCGAGCACCTTGTTCGGCATTTCCGGTGAGAAGGGCAGAAACGTGTTCCGGGAAATGGGAGGTCAGCGATGGGAGTAATTTTCGGACTCCTGGAAGAATCCGCCCCTTCCCAAGGGAACTGTTCTCTTCCAGCGAGTTCTCCAATGCAGCCGTGTAGTGCCGATAAAAGCTCTCGCAGTGGGATGAGTCATTTTCGATACCGAAATGATTAAAGAGAGAAGCAACGACGCTTCCATCAGTGGCACCACCCAAGTCCAAGGGAGGAAATGACTGACCAGTAAAGTTGGGAAACGCGTTGAATAGTCCGCGCTCAAGTGCCTTCAGGCCCGCTCCTTCCGTATCGATCAGAGTCCCATCGATGTCGAAAAGGAGTAGTGCCTTCAAAGCGTCGCTATAGCTCTACCGCAGAGGGAGATTAGGAGAGAACCTCCTATTTCTCTTCCTTAGCAGCAGCATCTTCTTCAAATTCTGCTTCCTCATCGGAAGCAGCTTCTTCGGATGTGGCATCTTCATCAGAGGCATCGACGTGATCATCCTCGTCATGAGGATCCTCGTCTTCGTGCTCCTGATGAGCTGCTTCGGTTTCGTCGATGTCGTATTCTTCGTCTTCCTTGCGGAATTTCCGAACCTGTTTCTCCTTGGGAAGAGGAGAAACCATCATGAGAATATTACGGTTGTTCAGCTTGGGCTCGAGGTCGACATTCGCCATCGTCGAAAGGTCTTCCTTCACTTTCTGCATCAACTCAAATCCAAGATCCTTGTGCGCCATCTGGCGACCACGAAACTGAAGTTGGATTCGAACTTTGAAGCCGTGAGCGAGAAAGTCCTCTGCATGCATCAATTTGATGTTGTAGTCGTGCTCACCGATGTTGACGCGGAATTTTACTTCCTTTTCGCGTTTCTTCGGTTTCTCCGATTTCTTCTGCTTGGACTGTTCGTACTTGTATTTTCCGTAGTCGACAATACGACAAACCGGCGGTTTGGCATTCGGTGCGATCTCAACCAGGTCAAGACTCAGCTCCTTCGCCTTTTTCAAGGCTTTGTGGGTGGGGATCACAACGTTGTGTTCACCGTAAATGACGCGGATCTGGGGGGCTCTGATCCGTTCGTTGACCCGCGTTCTTGGCGTACGCGGCTTTCTTCTGTTTGGTCTTTTAGCTATGGCTTTGTTCCTTTTGTTAAGACAGGTGCGAACCGTTAGATATAGGTTCGACGAGTAATATCCCCGCAAATGGGGAAAAATGGCAGAAAGTTATCCTGAGGAGGAACGGCGAAAGGTTGAATAACTTTTCCTCGTTCCGACTGCGGAAGCGAACAGCGTTGTGAGTAACGCCAGATCATAAATTTCGAGAACGAATCTCAGCGACAACTTTGTCACGAAACTCGTCTGCACCAATGGCTCCTTCGTCACCCCGATCGCGGTGACGGATCGATACCTGATTGGATTCTTGTTCTTTAGCTCCGATGAGTAACATATAAGGAACTCTGTCGAGCTGGGCAAGACGAATTTTAGCTCCTACCTTTTCATCAGCTTTGTCCACAGTGACACGAACACCTGCTTCACGTAGTCCCTGGTAGACTGTGGCAGCCGTGTCGAGAAACTTCTCGGAGATAGGAAGAATGCGGACCTGCTCCGGCGAAAGCCAGGTGGGGAACTTGCCGGCAAAATGCTCAATCAGCACGCCGACGAATCTCTCCATCGAGCCAAAAGGAGCTCGGTGGATCATTACGGGGCGATGGGGCGCATTGTCCGAACCGATATACTCCAGTCCAAATCTCTCAGGCAGATTGTAGTCGACCTGTACCGTGCCAAGCTGCCACTCGCGTCCGATGACATCTTTTACGACGAAGTCGATCTTTGGTCCGTAAAACGCAGCTTCGCCCGGCTCCTCGGCAAAATCGGTTCCGAGAGTCGAAGCAGCTTCCCGGAGGGCCTGCTCGGCCTTGTCCCACTTTTCGGCGTCGCCGACATATTTCGATGAGTCCTTATCCCGCAGTCCGACTCGGACGCGGTAGTCATCCATCCCGAGGGTGCCAAGAACGATTTTCACCAGCTCGAGACAGCCCATGATTTCGTCCTTCACCTGATCCTCGGTGCAGAAAATGTGAGCGTCATCCTGAGTGAAGCCACGGACACGAGTCATACCTCCGAGCTCCCCTGACTGCTCCCAGCGATACACTGTGCCGAACTCGGCAAGGCGCACGGGAAGGTCTCGATAACTATGGTGATTGCTCTGGAAAATCTTGATGTGATGCGGGCAATTCATCGGCTTCAAGAGAAACCCAGCGACCTCACCCGATTCGAGTTTGTTGGAAAGTTCACCGCACGTACACCCTTCTTCGGACAGAATTTTCATTGTTTCGCGCTCCGTCAGCGGCGGGAACTGCGAATCGGAGTAGTAAGGGAAGTGTCCCGAAGTCCGGTAGAGATCGAGCTTTCCGATGTGAGGAGTGAAAACCTGGCTATAGCCCTGGCGGTCGAGATGTTCGCCAATGAAGTCCTGCAGCTCCTGGCGAATCACAGCGCCATTGGGTTTCCAGAGGATCAATCCCTGCCCGACTGCTTCGTCAATGTGAAAAAGGTCGAGATCTTTTCCGATCTTGCGGTGGTCACGCTGTTTTGCTTCTTCGACCTGTTCCAGGTGCGCGTTGAGCAACGTTTTGTTTTTAAATGCCGTGCCGTAGACTCGCTGCAGTTGTGGATTGTCTGCATCGCCTTTGTAGAAAGCACTGGCGACACTTATCACCTTGAAAGCTTTGCAGTTTCCCGTGCGAGGCACGTGTGGGCCTGCGCAGAGATCCCAGAAGTCTCCGTTTTTGTAGATCGAGATTTCTTCGTCTTCCGGAATTTCGTTGAGAAGGTCAATTTTGAAAACGCTTTCGACATCTCGATCACCGAGAGCAGCAAGGCGGCCTTTTTTGGCGAGATCGAGAGCTTCGTCGCGGGAGACGACCATCTTTTCAAAAGTCTGGTTTTCCTTCACCACCTTTTTCATCTCCGCCTCGATCTGTTCGAAGTCGTCAGGAGAAATGCGGTGTTCGAGATCCACGTCGTAGTAAAAACCGTGAACGCCTTCCAGCAGCGGCGGCCCATAGGCAAACTGAGCATCGGGCCAGATCTTCGCGATTGCCGTGGCGAGGACATGAGCCGTAGAGTGGCGGATCCGTTCAAGTTCCGACATCTTATCACGCTCATCAAGCGTCTTGCGCTGTTTCTCGTTGTTGTCCGACATGGATAGTGAGGGAATGTCCCCGCGGAGGGAGAATACTGCTCCCCTCTGGAGAGAGAGTCGGGATGACTGGATTCGAACCAGCGACCTCCTGGTCCCAAACCAGGCGCACTACCAAGCTGTGCTACATCCCGTCCGTTTTAACCAACGGGTCGGAAATGTCGGTCTTTTGTCCAGGGTTTCAAGAGGGAAATCAGCTCAAAATGAGATTATTCTGGAATGGCAAATGGCGGCGCAAAAATGGAATGCTCCGAGGGGTGGCGGCATTCTGATGTCAGGAATTCATCTGCCCTCGTTGGCATGACAGTGAAAGCATTTGGAGGAAAGGCAGTCCTGCGTCTTCTCCGCACCTTCTTCAACAGGGTTTGATCGAGGGTTTAGCAGGGTCGGGTCATCGATTCAACCCTGTCAGGTCGTGGATTTTGATGGGTGATTGAGAAAAAATCGTTTTTCCCATCAGATTCATTCGCCTGTCGATTCCCTTTTTGAACACGGCAATTCAGCCTCTTCAATTTCAACGAATCCAACAATCAACAACATCATGAAAAACTTCATTCTCACACTCGCCATCGTCGGAGCCGCTTTCTTCGGAATGACAACTTCGGTGAAAGCTGGAAACTATCACAACCACTGCGGGAAGCGCTACAGCTACTGGGTCACGGTAATCACTTACAAGGACTACTACTCCAACAACAGCTATCGCGATTGGAAGCGTCCAATCAGCTAACAAAAACACCTTTGCAATCAGGGGGATCTCTTTGCAATTAGGGGAACAGGTGGCCGAGTCTGCACGTCGCAGCTCGGCCATCTTCTATTTTGGTGAAAGCCACTGCTACTCCCACACCCAATGCTTCAGCCGCATCTGCTCGGCAAGCCGGGATGCTTCGATGGCGCGGGCACCGTCTTTGCGAGCAAGGGTGTCTGCGATCTGAATGGCTGGTTTCCAATCCCTTTGCTCGCGCAGAATTTCAATCGCAGAAAAGCCGGCCCGGAAAACCCATTCGTTGGAATCGGAAGTCGCGCTGCGAATCGGAGTGAGTGATCGCAGTGTCGTGTCAGCCAAGAGGGATCGATACACTTCGAGAGCACGCGGTTTCTGGTCGAGACTTTCGAGGCATCGACCGTAGCGAACGGCAGCCTCGTTTTTCACCGCTGTGGGAGCATTGGGGAGTTGAGAAAGCTCCTCGAAAGATGCGGCAGCTTTTTTGAGAAGATCCGCGTCGTGTCTATTGGCTAGGGCTTCCGCAAAGTAGCTGAATGCGAAATCGGCATGTGACGCGAAATGAAGAGGGTCGCTTGCATCGGTGCCCTCGAGGATCTTCTGAAGTTCCTGCCGTGACAACTCGAATCGATCCCGTGCGAGATGATGAAGGGCCAATTCGTGGCGCGCCTGCCAGGAATATTCACCGTCAGAATTGGCAATCGACTCCCAGCGGCTTACAATTTTGGCGTCGTTTTCACCCGGCTTGGTAAGGGAGCTGGCTCGTGCGGCGAAAAATTTTGCCCGAGCCGAAAGAGGGGAGTCGGGAAACTCGACTGCGACGCGGTCAAAAATTTCCAGTGCCGTATCTTCCTTGTGGTTTTGATAGTGTGTCTGTGCAAGCAGCATCGCCACTTCGGCATGATGTTCAGAGCCAGGCCAGTTCTCGAGGAAAGCAGTTGCTGAGGCGATTTGTGCGTTGTCGTCGTTTCGGATCACTTCCAGCCAGATGCTGGAGTAGTCCAGTCGCTCGCTTTGGTCCAAAGTCAGAGGGCTCGCTCGAAGGCGCTCGAAGATATCGCTCGCTGCCTGAGGTCGCGCCGGAGCCTGATTGAGATGAATTTCGGCGAGGGCGAGCATTGCATCGGCCAGAGAGGGATGATCGGGGTTTTCCCTCACAAAGGGTTCGAGAAATTCAATGGATCGGGGATCGCCCGTTGCGGCAAGGTGAAGTCCTGCCGCATATTGCAGATCCTTGAGAAGAGGGGAGTTGGGCGCATCGTCACGGAGGTCATGGAACGAAGTCTGGAAGCCATCGAAGTCGGCTGCTTTCAGTCGGGTAATGGCTGCGTTGAAATGCGATCGTGCGCGTGATTCACCTTTGGATGCTTTAGCGATATTAAAAAATTGAGCAGCGGCTTCAGCAAGGTGACCCGCTCGGAATTTTTTTTGTGAAGCGGCAAACCCAACGCGTGCCAGCCCGCCGGGGAAGGCTTCTGTCGCTGCGATTGAAGGGGCTGTTTCAGTCGAGTCGGAATAGGAAAGCAGGCGAATGGAAGCTTCGGTGGCAGTCAGCGAGGCATCGGCTTTCTTCGTCCAGTTGATCAGGTGAGTTCGTTTTTCTTCGACCGTTTTTGCTGAGTTGAGAGTCAGGAAGAACCGGTGGCACTGGGCGGCGGGGTGGTCACTTTTATTCTCCCACTCTTCAGCGGAGGCCGGCAACCAGCTCGCGAGTGCACTTGGTGCGGCCTCTTCAAAAAGAAGGAACGATTGGAGTGCTTCCTGTTCGTTCGTGGCAGTTTCGATCAGTGAAATTATGGAGGCTTTGCTCGTTTCCGCCCGACCGAGTTCGCGCAGCAGATGAGCGCGAAGCGCAATGGTTGCAAAACGGAGATTGCGCGGTGTTGATTCGATTGCGGGAACTTTCCCCAGCATTCTCAGGGCGGGTTCCAGCTGGCCGGCACGTGTTGCGATTTGGGCAAAGATTAGAGACTCCTCCGTTGTCGTCGGTTCTCCCAATGCGGTGATACTCTCCCAGGCGGCATTTTGATTGTCGCCAAGCGTCAGGCAGACCGCGCGGGAAGTTGAAATAGTCCGGTCCGGCTCCGGAAGTCGGCCTGCTAGTTCTCCGAACAATTTCGCGGCGGCGGAGAATTCTTTCTCCGATCTGTGGACAATTGCACTCCAGTAAAGGGTGTCGTTCGAACTGGCGAGGAGAGGGTGCTCGCGCAGCCAATTGGCTGCTTTGTCTGTTTCCCCATTTCTTACAAATGCCTCGAGCAAACGAGAGGCGACGAAATCTCTTTCGACATCACCTCCAGCATCGTCAATGACGGCATTCCACGATTCCTGCAGGGAGGTGATTGCTGTTTGGAAACGTTCGTCTGCCAAGGCCTGACACCCATCTCGAAACGACGGTAGGTCGACGAGGCTTTCCTGGGATTTTCCCATCTGCGGAAGTAACGCCGCGATGGCGAAGATCGCGGCAAATGATCTTCGCGGGCGCCCTGTCATGATATTCCGCCGGGAGAGGGTCATCGATTTGCCTGACTTTTTACAAATTTGACGATATTGGAATCATCGTCTCCTGCACTCCAAACGGCCCGGAGGAAATCAGCGGGAGCGATATCATTGTTGGAGAGGAATCGTCGGTCGCCACCGCAGCAGAACATGATGTCTGGGTCGAGTTCGCCACGGAGTTTACCGCGCGCTTTCATGATGATCCGGGGGAGCCAGACGTATCCCTCGAGCTCCTCTTCTTTTCCAGGCAGTTCATTGGGCATGATTTCGTGGCTGCTGGCTTCGCCTTTCATCATTACGTGAAAGTAATCGCGCCGAACACTCGCGATCATTAATGCTGTTGTCAGCGTCGGTACGCCGCCATCTCCTAAATCTTCGACAAAATCAAATAACTCGCGCGGCTTGTAGCCGATCGACTTTAGAAATGCGTGGTCGTCCTCGGTGTAGTATCCATTGAAATCTTCGTCACCGGAACGATAGCGGTCAAGGCAGCGTTCGAAGAGTTCGACAAAAGTTGAGTCCCACTGGTAGTTCATTGAAATACGTCGGTTTAGAAAGAGTGGTTGAGTTAGTTGCGGCTTACTTGCTCAATTCGAGCATTTTCATGATGGGCGCCTTGGCGGCCTCACGCATTGATTCGTCGAGAGTAACCTCTGGCTTGAGATCTCGAAGGCAGAGATAGAGTTTCTCCATCGTGTTCATCTTCATGTAGCGGCACTCGGCGCAGGCGCAATTGTCAGTCGGGCCGGGAATGAGATTCTTTTCAGGCACCTCGCGCTTGAGGCGGTGAAGCATGCCTGCCTCTGTCACAACAATGATGTTCTGCGACTCGGTGTCGCGGCAGAAATGAACCATCTTTTCGGTGGAGCAGACTTCATCTGCGAGGAGGCGAACGGCGGTGGTGCACTCCGGATGCGCGACGACGACGGCATCGGGATGTTCGTCCTTGATTTTTTGGATGCTGTCGCGGGTAAACTCGACGTGCACGTAGCAAGCGCCGTTCCAGAAGTCCATCTCACGTCCGGTTTGTTCAGCGACCCATTGTCCGAGGTTCTGATCGGGAGCGAAAAGTATCGGGCGATCTTTTGGTGCTGCTTCGACAATCCGGACGGCGTTTCCACTGGTGCAGATGACGTCTGAAAGAGCCTTTACTGCTGCGGAAGAGTTGATGTAGGTGATGACGTAGTAATTCTTCTCCTCGTTCTCTTTGAGAAACGCTTTCAGTTCGTCGGCAGGGCAGGACTCTTCGAGTGAACACCCGGCATCGCGATCGGGAAGAATGACAGTCTTTTCCGGATTGATAATTTTGGCGGTCTCGGCCATGAAATGAACGCCACAGAATGCGATCACTTCAGCGTCAGTTTCCTGCGCGCGAAAGGCGAGTCCGAGCGAGTCGCCGCAATAATCGGCAATGGTCTGGATTTCGTCGATCTGGTAGTTGTGGGCAAGAATGACTGCGTTCTTTTCTTTTTTGAGCGCGAAAATTTCTTCGCGGAGGTCGGTGGCTGCTGATGTGGACATAAGGGTATTGAGGGTTGGGAGGGAAAATTATCCGATGACAGATGGATTGAAGCCTATTTTAACCGAGAGCTCAGTGGAAACCTCAGGATCGAGCGTTTTTTCGCCGCTAATGACGGCTCCATCTTTCATCTGAAGATCAATTGTGGTGACGTCTCCTTCGATCGTGCCGCTCTTGGAGATTTGGACAGTTCCGGAGCAAGTTACATCACCGATAACACGTCCGACGATATCAGCCCGTTCCGTTTTGACTCCATCGGGAAATTCAACCACGGCGTTTTTCTCGACGATCAATTTCCGGCAGTAGAGGTGACCACGGACTTTGCCGGTTTTACGAAAAACGGCATCTCCCGAGCAATCGACATAGGCATCAATGACTCCGTTGACCGTGAGATTGTGGCAGGCAATCGCGCAGTTTCTTAATCCGCCTTTTTTCGCAACCACGATGTCGCCGCGAGTGCGCAAGGTGTGCTGTTTGTTGGCTTTGATCTCGTAGTCGGCGAGGCCGATGTAGACACTGCATCGTTCGCATTGTGTCGATTTAGCAAATTTGGAAACCGGTTGGACATGGTAGCACCGGTAGCAGCGAACCGAAAAATCATGCGAGCGTTCGACGAGCCCTCTCCTTTTGTCCGGAGGAACGAAGTTCGGGGGCATCTTGCCCTTCTCCTGCGCGGGAGCCGGGGCCTGGTGTTCGATGAGAGCAGCCATCGAACCTTCAGCGAGAGCTTCTTTAGCTTGGGCTTTCCGCCCCAGTTCCGCAGATGAAGCAGCATCGGCAACCTCTTCTTCTTCGACGAGTCCGAAAAAAGCACCCGCCGAAATTCCCGATGCTGTTTTTTCTGGAGCTTCCTCCTGCCTCGGAAGATGTCGAGGATCGTCCTCGGTTTCCCTTGCAGACATGAGCCACGAATCGCTCTTGTCGGCCTTTTCTGTCTCTTCGGCCTTCTTTTTAGAAGATTGTTTCCGTTTTGGTTTCTCTTTCGCTGCCTTCGATTTTTCCGAGGGGATGACTTCAGAAATTCCGGAAACTCGAAGGGCCGCGTTCGGAATTGCGATGCCTTTTCTGACACGGAAGTGTTCTCCGCAGCTTTTGCAGAATGACGAAATTACGCGCGATGGCTCGAACTGAAGATTGCCGCAATGGGGGCAGCTCAGTTCAATTTTTTTCCCTCTGTGCAATTTTCGAAACACGGGTGTTTGGCAGTTTGGTGTCAGTCGGGGGATGTTCAGAGGTCAGGCCCTGATAGCAAAAGCGCGCCGTTGTGAAGCGGCGCACGGGATGCCGCTTTCGCTTTGAGGTGAAAGCAACGTTGGTTGAGAAAGTAAAATATTACTTCTGCTCGCCGTCGGAATTCCCGTCTTGCGGTTTTCCGCCGCCTCCTCCTTTGAAGGAAATAGATGAGGGCTCTCCAACACTGGAAGATCCGAAAGAGATCGCTCCTTCTTCGATTGCGAGCTTGCTGGCAATAACGTCTCCATCCAACTCGGCATTCTGCTTGAGTTCGCAACGGTCTGTCACGGTGATATTTCCTTTCACTTTGCCGAAAACGACAACAGAGAGAGTTTTGATATCGCCATTGATCTGGGCGTTTTCTCCAGCAGTGAGTTCGTTTCTCCCTCGATACGACCATCAATGATGAGATCGTTGGAAAAGCGGAGGTTACCCCGAATTTCGACATCGCTGGAGAGGATATTTTTGCTGCCGGTCATGGGGGAAAAACGCTTTGATGTGGACCTCGATTCGGAGCTTGGATTCGAACTCGAACTGGAATCTGCCGAACCTTCCTTCTTTCTATCCTCCGATTTGGGCTCCTCGTCTTGATTGATAATTTGCTTAAGCACGGCTTAAAAAATGTTGTTAATTCGATTGAAAGAGTAGGGCGATTACCTGATCAGGCGAAGCATACTGTATTCACCCGGAAATTAAAAGCTCTTCTGCAGGATAGCTCCAAATTTCGCTTAAAGTGGGGTGATAATGGGGGATTTTTATAAATTCATCGGTCGTGCAGCGAAAATGCATCGCGACAACAATCTCGTGAATTAGGTCAACGGCGTGCGGTCCAACAACGGAGGCACCGAGGATTTCCCCGGTTTCCGTGTTTGCGATCATTTTTACGAAGCCGTGAGTTTCTCCCATGACCATGGACTTACCGTGATCATCGAAAGGGTAGGAGTCGCTGGCAAAAGGAATTCCGGCTGCCTCGCATTCGGCTTCAGACATTCCGACCATCGCGACTTCGGGATCGGTGAAAATCCCATACAGTTTGAGCCGGTAGTCGACTTCCTTCTTTACCTCGTCGTGGAATCCAAGGTCAATCGCGGCGTTGTGGGCTGCGATTTCTCCCTGTTCGATCGCAATATGAACAATCTCGTGCGGTCCGCAGACATCGCCGCCAGCAAAAATGTGAGGAGCACTGGTGCGTTGATCCGGGGTGCAGCGAATTTTCCCATCTATGAGCAATTCAACTCCTGCAGCATTGGCACCGATGCGGCCTGAGTTGGGTGAGCGCCCCAGCGCTTGCAGGATTTGATCCCCCTCGACCGAGTGGTTTTCCCCATCCATTTCAAAATGGACTGTCTTTTTCCCGGAAGCAGAATCGGTGGTGACATGGGTGAGCCTGGTCCCCGTGTGGACTGTCATATTCGAACGCTCCTGAAGAGCAGATTCGAGAGTCTTCGCAAGGTCGCGATCTGACCCTCGGAGCAATTGGTCGCTCCGCTGGATCACGGTCACGTCTTTTCCCAGTCCTTCCAAGTAGCAGGCCATCTCAAGCGCGATCGCTCCGCCCCCGAGAACGACAATCGAATCAGGAATCTCTTCGGCTTGAAGCACATCGTCGCTGGTCCAGTATCCTGCCTCTTCGAGGCCATCGATCGGAATTTTTGTAATCAATGACCCAGTTGCGACGAAGGCAGATCGGAATTCAATTTCCTGCGTTTCTCCAGATTCCCTCAGGGTGGCAACGAGATTATTTGGCCCTGTGAATGTGGCGGTTCCCCGGATCAGGTCGAATCGCTCATCTTCCAGCTGTCCCTGACGATACTCTGCGAATTCTCCGATGAGTTGACACTTTCGAGCAATAATCTCAGCAGGCTTCACCTCTAGATTTTCCGCGCGGAGCCCAAATTCCTTGGCATGGCGAATCGACCGAAAACGGTTTGAGGATTCGATCAAAGTTTTGGATGGCATGCAGCCGCGCAGGATGCAAAGGCCGCCGAGCTCGTCTGCCCCGTCGATAACGGCAGTCTTCATTCCGAGTTCGTGGGCCGTTCGGGCAGCAGCGTAGCCGGCACTACCTCCGCCGATAATGATGAAGTCGTAGGATTGTGTATTCATTGTAGGGTGAAGAGAGTGGGATGAGGATTCGTAGAGACAATTTCTGGACTTTGCTACCTTTGAGAAGCAACCTTTTCCACACCAGCGGTGCAACTTATGACGAATTTACTTACTCGAACCTTTCTACTATTTGCTTCGTGCAGTCTTTTTTTTCTGTCTTGCGAAAAGCCGGGATTGAGCAACAACGACGAGAACATTAGTGGCCTCGATCTTGCAAATTCTCCCGTATCTCCTCAACCATTGCCAGAAAATCCTGAAGTGGTAATGGTTGAGGAAAAAAGTAATTCTGAGAGTGAATCTTTAGAATCAGAGCCGGTGGTCGTAAACGGGGAGGAGACGAAGCCTCAGGATGCCACAGATCGGGAAGATCCTGAAATCACGGTACCCGAGCTTCGAGTATTTTATGACGCGGATGTCATAGTTGCTGAGGGAGCCCTGAAGAGTCGTATACAAAAAAAGAGAATTGAAGAACAGATGAGCGAAGCATTTTCTGGAACTCGAGTCAGAAATGATATTGAGGTCGACTTTAAGAGGCATCCCGTTGGATGGGGCGGGAGAGTGACGGAGGGTTTTCTGGTCCCCTATTTTCAAGATATTACTGAACCCCGTGTGGAATACATAGACGGAGTTATCATCCTAGGAGGGAAGGGGACTGCGCAACAGAGACGCATGTTCCAGCAGTTGGCTGTGATCGTTTTTCAAGACGTCCACAGCCGCGATATCACCAATCGTATTGAAGTCGTTGGAAACGAGGGGCAGGGAAAAGCCAAAGGCATGGGAGGCAGAAAAGAAAAAACACAGGGTGACAACGACTTCCCGGAAGATTTGCCCCTTTTCGTTGAGTAGCGGTTCACTCAATCGGTATAGAAATATCTTCATGTCTCTTCGCCTCGAAATGCTGCAGGTGGCGCGTCTTGCTCCTTCAATCCTTGGGGAGGAAGCCAGCGGGCTTGTCCGGGATTTTGTCTTTTCACAAGAGCATCCCGATGGTGGGTTTCACGATCGTGATGGAACGGCCGATCTCTATTACACCAGCTTTGCGATTGACTGTCTCACTGCCTTGCAATCTGAGTTGCCCGAGGAGGGGCTTCGCAATTTTCTGGATAGAAAAAAGGAGCAGATAGGCGAACTCGATTTTGTTCATGCTTGTTGCCTTGCGAGGTGCTATTCCGCCCTGACAAAACAGCCATCAACAGCGGAAATGTCTCCTGTTTTCGAGAGGGTCGAGTCCTTTCGTAGTGAAGACGGAGGATACAATCAGATCGAGGATGCGGAGACCGGATCTGCTTACGCCTGTTTTCTCGCCTATGGCGCTCGGGCTGATCACGGACTGAAGGTCGAAAATGAAGAGGGGCTCGCAGCCTGCCTCAATTCGCTCCGGGTCGAAGGCGCGGGCTGGGCTAACGATGTCGAGTTGCCCGTCCCAAACGTTCCCTCTAGTGCCGCAGCAATTACGCTGTGCCGAAATCTTCGTCTTCCGATTCCTGAATCGATTGGTGATTGGATGTTTGAATCGTTTCATCCCACAGGCGGATTTCTTGCCTTCCCACTCGCTCCGCTTCCGGACTTGCTTTCCACTGCAGTGGCACTTCACGCGCTCGATGGTTTGCAGATTTCGTTTGATGAAAAAGAGGAAGTCATGCTCGATTTTATCGATAGCCTCTGGACCGCGGCGGGAGGCTTTCACGGAAGTTGGGAAGACGATGATCTCGACATCGAATATACCTACTACGGCTTGCTCGCGCTCGGGCATCTTGCGCTGTGAATGGACGCGATACATACAGCACTGGAAAATGCTCGCGCTGCTTTGCTCGCCGAGCGAAATGAGGCAGGCCACTGGGAAGGGGAGCTCTCCACCTCTGCCCTGTCGACTGCGACCGCACTGATCGCCCTGGGTGAGGTGGATCAGGTAGCCCATGATGACGAGATTGCTTCTGCATGTCAGTGGCTCATCGAAAACCAAAACGACGATGGGGGATGGGGTGATACTGTGAAGAGTTTTTCGAACATCTCGACAACGCTGCTTTGTTGGTCGGCGCTTTCCAAATACGGCGGCGAAGAATCTGCAAATGCGGTTCGCAATGCCTCCCACTGGATTCGGGATTACGTCGGCTCGCTCGAGCCCGCGCTGATCGCGGAAACGGTGAAGGCGCGATACGGAAAAGACCGCACCTTCTCCGTTCCTATTCTCATGCTATGCGCGATTTGTGGCACGTTGGGGAAAAATGGATGGTGCCATGTCTTGCGCCTGCCCTATGAGCTTTCCGTTTTTCCGCGAAGCTGGTTTGCAGCGATGCGCCTTCCTGTCGTCAGCTATGCATTGCCTGCCTTGATTGCGATCGGGCGTGCGACGCAAGTGCAACGGAAAAAAATCGGGTTCTTCTGGAATCGTGCTTCGAAGCTGCTCGTAGAGATCCAGCCCACGTCGGGAGGATTTCTCGAAGCCGCGCCTTTGACCAGTTTCGTTACGATGGCCCTCGTTGCTGCAGGAGAAAAGAGTCACCCGGTCGCAAAAAACGGAGTGCGTTTTCTCCTCGAGACCGTGCGCCCCGATGGCAGTTGGCCGATTGATACCAACCTCGCGACCTGGGCAACCACTCTTTCCGTGAAAGCACTGCCTGAAGTTCCACGACAAGGATCCGATGCCATTCTCGACTGGTTGCTGGATCAGCAATACACCGAGGTCCACCCTTTCACGAACTCCCCGCCCGGAGGTTGGGCGTGGACAGATTTGGCAGGCGGTGTTCCCGATGCTGACGATACGCCCAGCGCTCTACTTGCTCTGGCGAAGCTACAGAGTCCCGGGCGTTTTGAGGAAATTCGAGCAGCAGCAGAGTCGGCTATTGTCTGGCTGCTCGATTTGCAGAATCGCGATGGCGGCATCCCGACTTTTTGTCGAGGATGGGGAGCTCTTCCCTTTGATCGTTCCTCACCCGATCTCACCGCCCACACACTCCGTGCGTGGCACGAATGGGAGCCGGAAATGCCGGAAGCAATTTCTTCGCGAATAGGCGAGGGAAAAGAAAAGGCCATCGCGTATTTAAAAACGCAACAGCGCAGCGATGGATCGTGGGTGCCGCTTTGGTTTGGTAACCAGTATCGTCGCAAGGATCAGGAAAATCCGACCTATGGAACGGCAATGGTCGTTCGCGCTCTCGACGATATCGGTTTGCCTGAATTAGCCGATAGTGGTGTCAGTTGGCTGCTCGGAAATCAAAATGCAGACGGCGGCTGGGGTTCCGGAAGGGGTACAACGCCATCCACTATCGAAGAGACGTCGCTTGCTGTATCAGCTCTTGCCTTTCGTGGCGAGGTGGGAGATTCCCTTAACCACGGTGCGAAGTGGTTGGTCGAAGCTACAGGCAGTGGCACGAAATTCGACGCTACACCGATCGGATTTTATTTCGCCCGCTTGTGGTACTACGAGCGGACCTATCCGATGATCTGGGCTGTAGAAGCTTTGAGCCGAGTGCTGCGCGCAAGGCAGCTAGATCAAGAAATCTGACCTCTCACCTATCCGGCAGGAGGAACTGGTGGAGGCGGAATGCGTTCGCTCGATCCACCGCCAGAGCTGGGGATATCAATCGGCGGTTTGATAGGGTCGCGCCTCGCAGGAGGATCCTCGCGGAGGTCGCGCATTTGTCCCTGTCCTGTCGAGGCTGGTGGTGCTTTTGTGATCGCTGGGGGATCGGGAATATCGCTGCTTGTTGCAGTACCGTTTCCGGTTGTAGGCGCGCCTGCAATTCGACCATCCGGAGTAACCGGCTGGTAGGGCTGGCGTACGCCTCCCGGTGTCGGCGGTGGAGGAATCGTGACAGAACTTCCCGGATTCGGCGGCGTGATCGTCGTGGAGCGTGGTCTCATTTGCACGATGCCTGTTTCTCCATTTGGCTCCGCTGCTTCCGGGAAGTCGGTCCCTGTGATGCCGGTGACACTCGTGCCTGTGCTCGTGGGCGCGGCTCCGCCTGGGGAGGCAGAGTCAACAATGCGTATTCCTCCACGATCTGCATAGACCCAAACAGTTCGAAGAACAGTTCCGGATTTCGCAGAGATGTAGATTTTTCCGACAATCTGGCGGCGTGCATCGAGCAATTCGAGGCGCCAGAGAGGATCACTTGAAAACTCGCGGGCGCGAAGCAGGTATTCGCAGCTATCAAAGGCGACTCTCGCTTTTCTGGCCTGACCTTCGGCAATGGTAAATGCAGCGACACTGTCTACTCCAACCTGACTCGGGCTGAAGTATCCAACAGGCACGTCCACTGGATAGCGACGCGACTCGGGGCCCAGATCGCCTACGCGGCCCAACCCGGCGCTGAAGCGATAAAGCAGACTAGGTATGCGGTCGTTGTAGGAAGTAATTTCCCATTGTGGCGGTTGCGGAATGCCACCGGTGCCGCGCATCTCGGCCACCCATTGGGTCGAGCGAGGGCCAAATTGATTGCTCACCATCGTCAGCGCGTCTCGCGCCGAAGTCGTTTGCTGAGCGTGGGAAGAGGAAGCCATCAGAACGCAGAAGAGAGCGACTGAAGCCAAGAGAGGGAGGTTCCACAATTTCATAAGAGGCAGGAATTTGTTTCAGGAACGTAAAGGAAAACGCTCCATTTTTCAATACGGCTGATTTGCGCGAATCTTAGCGCCGAAATTGCGGATTGGGGGACTGGTATCCTTTCAAAGGTTTATTCCGCGGCTGGTCTTTTTAGCCGCCGAATGCATCCCCGTTCTCCTGAGTCGACCGGCTGTTGGGAATTTGCACGGCGAGGATGGGTGGATCGATATCGAGTCCATGCTCGATTACTTTAAAATCTGCAGGAAGTATGTTGTGCAGAGTGAAGTTGTTAAACCATACGAATGAGCGCTCATCCCCCCTCTTCGCACCCCTGCGCATTTGCGTGATTTTTCTCCTCATCTTCGGCATCTCCGAAGCACTGGAAACTCCGTCCGTCATCGATCCCGGACATGGGGGAAGCAAAGTTGCTGGATCGCTGAAAACCCGGAGCAACAGTTCTCCCAATGACGCGACCACCGCTGGAGGGTCGAAGGAAGAGGACCTCACCCTCGAGTCCAGCAAAATCCTTAAAGAAGGACTCCTGCGTGAAGCCGGTTCGCAAGGAAAGCGCGATGGGGTTCTCCTGACTCGAGAAGCCGATCGCAATCTCGATTTTGTCCAGCGAGCTACCATCGCAAATCGGCCTGACACTGCCTGCGTCGTCAGCATTCATTTCAACCCTGGTGGCGGGAAAATCGCCACCGGGAGTCTCGCTCCCACTGATGGCTCCGTTATCGGCCTCGTGTTGAGCGAAGGCGAAACCATTGGCACAAGCGACGATGTGATTGTGTCTGTTTTTCAGGCTGACGACGGTGTGCATTGGAGCGTTTCGCGTTTCGCGTCGATTCCAAAGGGAAAAGCAAGGTTAGAAAGCGTGGACGAGGCACTCTGAATCTTAACCTTTCCGCCACATCAGACGATGGAGGCATGGACCTCGGTCGCGGGTTGGTGAAAGTGAAGGTCAAGAAGCGGCGCTAATTGTTCTTAGATCGAGAGCGATTGTGACGTCGCGGCATTTAGTCGCGAGCCGAAAGCTGGGAGCTATGATAGGTTCGCAATTTCGCGAGCCTCACGCGCATTTGCTTCAATCTGCTTCCATTCTTGATTCTGAATCACGTCTCGGGGAGCGAGCCAGCTTCCGCCGACTGCGGTGATCAGTTCGCTTTCCAGGTAGGTTGCGAGATTTTTTACATTCACACCCCCCAGCGGCACAAAGCCGAGCCCCAGGTGGGCGAAGGGAGCCGCAATATTCTTCAAGTGGGCAAGTCCGCCTGATGACCCTGCCGGGAAGAACTTCAGCAAGCGCGTGCCTTCTCGAATCGCGATGTCGATGTCCGTTGGAGTCATTACACCCGGGCCGAAGGGAAGACCGACTTCTGATGCACGTCGCATGACTTCCGGATTCACACCCGGAGACACGCCAAAGTGAGCGCCGGTCTGGCTGGTTTGGTCAACCTGTTCGGCAGTCAGAATTGTCCCAACTCCTACCGTCATTTCGGGGCAGCTTTCACAGATTGCCTTCGCCGCTTCCAGCGCAACCGGAGTGCGCAGAGTCAGCTCCATCGCATCCACTCCACCTGCTTGTAGTGCTTCTGCAACAGGGACGGCCGAATCGAGATCGTCGATTACGAGAACGGCAAGGACTTTGGATTGCGCCAACTTGCGGCCAAGATCTGATTCGGGGGTGAGCGCACTCATTATTCAAGGGAGACTTTTTATTCCTTCCGCGGCAAATCCATTGAAAAATATGCGCTCAATTGCGCGAAGCTGCCCGGTTGAAAAGGAAGTAACACGGCAGGATAGTGTGGTCCATGTCGAAACACATTTTTTCTCCTCAATATCCATTCGCGGCAATATTTGCTGTAGCTATCATTGCTTCACAGGTAGTGCCTGTGCAGTCCGAAAATGCAAAGAAGAGTGCGAAAGCGGAAGCAAAACAAAAGGCGCCCGCAAAGAAAAAGCGAAAGCCAAACCCTGCGATGGCACCGGTCACGGATGTCGAGGGTTTGCCCCGCGTTCTCCTTATCGGGGATTCAATTTCGATAGGCTACACGGTTGCTGTGCGAGAGGCAATGAAGGCGGAGGCAAATGTGCATCGCCCACGCGCCAACTGCGGGCCGACGACAACTGGGCTGAAAAGCATCGACCAATGGCTCGCTACGGGAGGAGCTGACAAAAAGTGGGATGTCATTCATTTCAATTGGGGGCTCCACGACCTCAAATATCTTGGGCCAAATGGAGAAAATCTCCAAGACCCTGCTGATCCAAAAAATCATCAGCAAGTTCCACCCGATGAATACCGAACCAATCTCCAGAAACTCGTTGATCGCTTACAGGAGACTGGCGCAAAATTGATCTGGCGGAATACCACTCCTGTTCCCAATGGTGCCAAAGGACGCGTTGTCGGCCACTCGGATGCCTATAACAAGATCGCCGCCGAAATCATGAAGACTGAGAACATCCCGACCCATGATCTTTATACCTTTGCCCTGGAGCGTCAGGATACGATTCAGAAGAAGGCTGACGTCCACTTTACTCCCGAGGGCTCGAAACAAATGGGGGAAGATGTTGCCAAGGTGATTCGCGAGAAGCTCGCCAAGTGATTCGCTAAACCTATCTCTCGTTACCGAATATGTGAGACCGCAGGAGTTTGTTTTCCACGGCCTGAGTCCGCACTCCAATAAATGAAATGAGCGATCCAGTTGGTGTTGAAGAAATTTGCGAACTGCTGTTTCGCAAGGCTGAACCTGGATGCTCGATCCGGGATGCGTTCACCGATTTGCTGAATCGAAGCGATGAAACCGACTACGCGTTTCTTATCGAAGCGATCGACCAATCGGACTATTCCTCCGGCGATTGGTCCGAGGCCTTGTTGGGCTTCGATGCATGGCTCACTGAGAACGGTGAGTCTCGCCGACCTTTGTCCGAGATGACTGCTTACGTGCATTGCTGCACGATGACGAACGCTCCCGGGATTGATTTACCTGCCTTAAAAGTCATTACTGTTGAACTACTTATCGAATATGGTTTTGATGCCTTGTCCGCTTCGCAAAAGTGATAATATTCGGAATTTGCGAAATCAAAAAAGAAAACGGTAGGCATTAGAGTCCAGATATGGTAGACTATCAGCCATGTCTACCACACGCAGAACACGATTCTCACGACGGGTTCCAGATCATGTAACAGATGAACTGGTGACGGTGCTTACAGATAAAAAGACCTTCGGGTTTAACGACCTTTTTGAGGTCGTATACGAGAATTTGAAAGCTCGCAACGCAGTAAGCGGTGGCGAGGAGATGCTCCGCCTCAGAGCCTACGAGAAGCTCCAGAATCTGGTAACTCGTGGCCTCGTCGAGAAAAACGGTAAAGAATACCGTGGCCTCGACAATATTGGCGAAGCTTCCAGTGCAGCAGCCGCTGCGAACAGCTAACGGCGGATTTGGGAAGCTGCGGTTTCCCGGTTGTTCCGCCCCAAATTCATCCGCGAGGCTGATTTTGGGAAAATGAATCTTCCCGTCAGCACGAAATCGTCTGGACGGGAACGTTAATTTCACTACATTCCGGTGCTTGGTTCATTCCAAGCACCGGAATTTTTTTGTGCCATGCTTCCTGATTACATTCCCGTCGTCCTTCAGATTTTGATCGCTTCCGGCTTTGCCGTGGCCACGCTCATTGCGAGTGCGCTGCTCGGCAAGCGGGCCCTGACGAATCAGACTAAAGATTCCGCATACGAATGCGGAATGAATCCGGTGGGTGATGGGCAGGCACGATTCAGCGTGAAATTCTATCTCGTTGCGATGCTTTTCGTCTTGTTCGACATCGAGGTCGTTTTCCTCTATCCTTGGGCTGTGGTCTTCAAGGAGCAGATCAGCGGAGGAGCTACCGTTTTTTTCTGGGCTATGTTTGGTTTCGTAATGATTCTTTTCGTTGCCTATCTCTATGCCCTCAAGAAAGGGGCTCTCGAGTGGCGTAATTAAGGAGCCCCTCGTGCGCCTTACAGATTTTTCACCCAATCATGGTCCACTACATTGCATTGTTCCGGATCGCGAAAAATAAGCCGGAAGAAGAGATTGAGGAAATGATCCGGATTAGCCGGACTTGTTTCCATCGAGTCAACGAAGCGCACAATTTTCGTTCCGGACGCTCCATTGATAAAAACCCCGAATTCGGTTTTTTTATCTCCGCTGATTTCGAAAGTCGCGACAAGCTTGGGATGTTCCGTGAGGACCCCAACTATCGACGTTTTGAGAGCGAAGTAATTAATGCCCAGACCGAGAGCCAGGTGGAGCATCTCTTCGAAACCGAGCCTGGCAAGGATCCCAAGTACTCCTGAAGCCGGGAAATTGCTTGGTCTGACAGGGTGAAGTTGTAGACCCAACATAGTTGAATCAAAGGCCCAACAGGGTTATGTCTCACAAAAGTTGTTGACGGTTTACACTTGTAATCGCACTATTGATTACAACTGTAATCCAATTAATTGATGGCTAAATCTCTTCCCAGAATTTCTGACGCCGAATGGACGGTGATGCGTGTGTTTTGGGAATTTGGTGAGCATTCGGTCGGGAAGGCGATCGAACGACTTGTCGGTCAAACAGATTGGAAGCCGCGGACGATCCAGACATTGGTTCGGCGTTTGCATGAAAAAGGGGCCCTTTCTCGTAGAAGTTTGGAAGAAAATGGAGGACGAGGATTTCTTTACGCGCCGGCGGTTGCGGAAGCTGAGTGTGAACATGCGGCAAGCCGCTCGTTTCTAGGCAGGGTTTTTGGCGGAGAGCTGGTACCCTTTCTTGCCAATTTTGTCGAACGTGAATCTCTGAGTGAGCACGAATTGGAGGAGTTGAAGCAAATTTTGGAGAACGGAAAAGAGGATCCCGTTACGAAAACCCTGATTAAACCATAAACATGAGATTCGAATTGAAGTTACCCTATCTCACCTTTGCAGCAGCTTTCACGGCGCTTTGTTTTTCCGTTCCCAGTCTGGCGGCAGACAAAGAAGGCGATCCTCCCGCTGAGAAGCCCGGTGCAGCACTTGCAGAAAAGCCGGGTCCAAAAGATGGAGAGAGGGGCAAACGAGGACCCGAGGACGTTGGTGGAGCAAAGAAGCCCGAAGCTGGTGGTGCTCCGGCACAGGGTAAGGGGCTGAATACCAAAGAGGGCAAAGTATTTGTCGCCTATGACAAGGATCGAAGCGGGGCAGTGAGCGATGAGGAGATCGTGGCGATGATGGAGGGGAAACAAAACTCACGAGGTCGCCGGGAAGTTCGAAAGGCAATCGACCGGGCAGACAAGGATGGCGACGATGTCTTGAACTTCGACGAATTCCTTTGGTGGTACAAGGTAGGTAGACTCGACGAAAGAGCGAAAAATCGCGAGTAAGATCTCTGTGGCAAATGTGATGGAAGGATGGCTCGATATTGCATTTTCTCAGGTGGTGGAAAACACCATCGCGGGAGCAGTATTGGGCTCTATTTTTTTGCTTGTTGTCTCCCTGACTCGACGGGCTCTACCTACTCTGAGTGTTAGTCTGGCGGTCCTCGTTTTGGTGCGCCTCGCTTTTCCTGTGGCCCCTGAAATTGGAGTGGGGAATCTCCTCCAATGGAAGAAGGCCCACGAAATAGACCAAGATTCTTACTTGGCTGAGAGCGTAGCACCACCTCAGGCGGAATTTGAGCAACTCGTCTTATCCGATTCGTTTGAAGGCGTAACTCAGGAAGGCTCCGAATTGGCGGGAGAGCAGTTTTTCGCTGCCGAAAGGAATGTGGATTACGCCATACTTTGGCGAGCGATTTGGCTTACAGGTATGCTGCTCCTGCTATCTTGTGTTTTTGTCAGGCAGTTTCGATTCGCGGTGCGGATGCGCCGACGGTCGCAGGCCGTTGAGGGACCCATATCAGACCTTTTGAAGGAGTGCTGCGAGGAGCTCAAGATTTGTCGCCGCGTCCGGTTCGAGGCGATGGAGGGATTACACTCTCCCATTCTATTCGGGCTTTTTGGGCCTAGGCTACTGGTCCCGGTCGGGTTTGAAAAATCGTTTTCTCACGACGAGGTCCGCGCAATTTTTTTCCATGAATTAGCTCATCTGAAAAGATTCGATTTGTGGTGGAACTGGTTCGCCCTCCTTCTTGCCTGCGTTCATTGGTTTAATCCAGTTGTGTGGTTGGTGATTCGACGTTTTCGAAGTGATCGAGAGTTTCTCTGTGACCGCTATGCAATGCAGCATCTCGGGCATGCTTCTCTCTATCCGGCGACTTTGCTGAAAGTCGTTGAGGGCTTCACGACCAGAAAGAATTCCATGCTTAGGGCTGCAGTTGCGTCTCCGATGTTTCGTCAAAAATCAGAAATCAAACAAAGACTCTTTATGATCCAAAATCCACGGGCATTATCGCCCCTTCAACTTGCCGTCATTCTCCCCGCGTTTTGTGGGATTGCACTTTTCACTTTTCCGATAGCAGCGGATGAAAAGGACAACGACGAAGCCCGACGTGGTGGCGACCGACCATCCCCGGAGCATGCAGAAAAACGAGGTGGTGATCGGCCGGGCCGCGAAGCTGAGGGCCGCAAAGCCCCTGATCGGCCGTCACCGGAGCGCGAAGTTCGTCGCGATGGCGATCGTCCGAGCCCGGAACGCGAAGGCCATCGCGATGGCGATCGCGAACATCCGGAGCGTGAAGTCCGTCGTGATGGAGACCGTGAACATCCAGAGCGTGAGATGCACCGCGATTCTCGGCTCCACCATCTTCGTACCGCTGCGGAAAATTTGGAGCGGGCTGGATTGCATGAAGATGCTCGCCGTTACCATGAGCAGGCAGAGCGTTTGCAGGCTGAAATGATCCGCCGGCATATTCCAGAGGCACAACACCACCGCGCGGAGCAACTGGAGCGTGAGGTGCGCGAACTTCGCGCTGTCGTGGGTCATTTGCAGCGGGAAATCGCAGAACTTCACGAGCAACTACGTCGGAAGAGAGACTAGGCGAGATTTTCAGGGTGCCCCGATAACTGCAGGGTCGTCGGGCTCCTCTTCCTTCAGGGATTCGCCCGCAGTTCTGCAAGGTGATCGAGGCTTACCGCTTCGAGCGAATCGAGGACTGCAAGCGCTCCGGGAAACTCCAAGCATTCGGTAACTCGGTTTGGAACAATGACGCAGTCGATACCGGCTGCAGTGGCTGCGAGCAGTCCGTTGAGGGAGTCTTCGAGGACGAGTGCGTCTTTTTTGTCTACACCAACCGCATTGGCGGCTGCGTGAAACAGATCCGGTGCGGGCTTGGGAGAATCGACATCGTCGAGACAGCAGGTCGTCACAAATCGCTCCAGCAGGCCATGTCGCGCGAGATGTCCTTCGACCCAGGATCTGGGGGAGCTGGAAGCAACTACGCAGGGTGTTCCGAGATCGCATGCTTCCTCAAGCAAGGCGATAATCCCAGGGAGTGGTTCGAGCTTGCTGATAAGGCTGCGCTCTTTTTTCTTTCGATGACGATCCCAGTGTTCCCAATCAACAGGTTCGGTGACA
>Ga0181575_10000708_pt1 | contig 24413 bp, 18 predicted proteins | sample 101ome_23_FD_145599 | JGI IMG/M metagenome (GOLD analysis project Ga0181575, IMG submission 145599) | Coastal salt marsh microbial communities from the Groves Creek Marsh, Skidaway Island, Georgia - 101411CT metaG (spades assembly) | ecosystem: Environmental > Aquatic > Marine > Intertidal zone... | reverse complement strand
CAAATAGATTTGGTATTTCTTCCCCTAAAGTAAATCTAAAAGTGTCTACATCATCAGTTATATTATTAAAACCTTTTTCAAGGCCTCTCGTAAAAGATCCTGCTCCACGCACATTTTCAAATTCTTGTTGCGCTGCTTTTTGTTTTTCTTTAAAGTTATTTAAAGCGTCTATGCCGTCTTCACCAAAAGTTTTTACAATCAGCTCCCTTTCTTGATCTGTTAAAATTTGCAGCCTACTCATTTCTACAGAAACTTGGCTTAAACTATCAGACACACCTCGAAAAGCGCTTACGCTTGTTGACCCTGTTTTATTTGGAGAATATCCGGTTGTTTCTTGAAGCTGAGAGTATCTATCATTTATTAATTTTTGATCCTCTTTGAAAGATTTAGTCAGGGCTCTTCTCTTATCAACATCTTTTGTTCCTTCAAAGTCAGACTTGTATCTTTCATATCTATCGTTTAATACGTTCTTTTTGGCTTGCTCAATAATAGAAGCTGGGTTAGCTATGACTTCGGCTAAATTATTTAAAGCTTGAGTTAAAATGCCTTGAGCTCTTACCTGCGCATCAGCTAATGATAATTCGGTACTCAATCTTTCTCTTTCGAAAGATTTTTGAGCATCAAACATATCCAATTCAAACTTTTGCCTAGCTGCCTCAATTTCTCTTTGCTTTTTAAATATATCTGCATCTAATTTTTGAGTTTGTTCAAACTTTTCTGCAGCATTTAAAAATGGAGAACTGCTAATAAGACCTCTTTGAGATTCAAGGTTAGCCAGCTCTCTTTGCATTGGCCTAATAGTTCCTACTTGATTTATTCGTGCTTGAAATTGACCGGAACGCTCAAGGAAGCCTAAAGTAGCAAGCTTGTCAGTGTTTTTTGCTCGCTGTAGTTCGATTTCTTGCCTAGCTCTTAAAACATTTTCTTCGTATTGAAGGTTTACTAATTCTTGCCTTCTTGTTTCAGATAAATCTGCGACATAATTCTGAAGTTTATCTATATCTTCACCCTGAAAAATGCCTTTAGATATATCGCTTCTTAAATCTGCTAATGCTTGATCAGGATTCAACACAAAATCTGCCATAGCACGTTCATAAGCTTGCAATGCCGGATCACTTTGAGTAAATTTTGCTTGATCAAAAGCGGTTTGCAATCCGCTTATATTTTTAAGACTAAATGCAGCTTCTGCTTGTGATCTAGTTTGACCTAATTGCGCTAATTGATTTCCGAAACGTCTCCTTACAAGTTGCTCAGCAGTTAATTTTAAATCTGTAGATATTTGATCTTGTATACTGGACAACAATTGATCGTAACTATCTCTAATTTTTTGATCAAAAGAGGTTGCGCCCTTTTGCCTTGTTATATTTGTTAATCTTTGCTTAGTTCTGATTAAGCTTCTTTCGAGTTCCTCAACTTCCACTTCTCCATTAAGAAGCTCATAATACTCTTCAACAATACTAGTTGACATTTCAAACAACTTTATTAATTCTTCGTTTCCAAATTTCTTAAACTGTTCACTTAATATCTCAATATCTCCAAGCCCAATCGTATCTGGGAAAGCGCTCTGCAAATCCTTGGCTAAACCTTCCTCATCAAAACCAAAAAGTCCGCCACTATTATCTTTTACTATTTTATTTAATTTTTGCGCAGTTTCTGGAGATATTTTACCTGCTGCGTCAGCAAAGTAACCAAAAAATTCTCCAAATGCCGGAGTTATTGACGCAATAGTTTCTTTATCGAAAAATTTATAAGCCTCTGCACTGGTTATTGCTGCAGATCCTCCTGTAGGAGCTCCCGCAGCAGATGTAAAACCTCTTTGTAGTAATTGAAGTTGAGCTCCTTTGGTTCCTAATCCCCGAATTACTTCTCCTCTACGACGTTCTTTTTCATAAAGCTTAAGCGAACTAGCTAGCTCGGTTACATTCCTGCCTGCTGATTTAAATCTTTCAGGCAAATCGCTTTTACTAACTTTTTCTAAAACTTCTTGAAATTTCTTTTGAGCCTCCAATCTGGCTTGCCCACTTAAAGCCGGATCATTCAATTTTCTGACTGCTTCTATATACTGGTTAGCTAAGCTAGTATCTTCTTTGGTTTTGTTAGCATACTCTTCTGTTACTTCAGCTAATTCATCTAAACTTAAATTAGCATTCAATGCAGCTTGCGCTAATCCTGCTATAGCTCCAGCTGCCGCACCTGCTGCCGCCCCAGCAGGCCCACCCATAATAAAGCCTGCCGTCCCGCCCACGCTTGCATAACTGGAGACATTAGCTAGTCCTGATTTAAAAATTCTCTCACCTCCGCTTAGTTTGCTTCTAGGCGTATCACTAAAAATAGCCTGCTCAGCTAATCCAGCGACCATTGGTAGGCCTGTTGCAAGCCCCAACCCAAGCCTCCCCCCCATTCCCCCCATTCTTCTACTTAATCTTGTAAAAAAGCCTCCTTTAGCGGCCTGATCCGCTTGTTGAGACATCAAAAGCATTCTGTTTGCTATTTTAGTAGCTTGCGCACTACTCATACCTAAACTTATAGCAAATTCTTTCATTTCCAAAGCAGCTACATCTGCTTGAATTGAACCTCTATTTATTGACCCAGCAAGCTTACTAGCTTCAATTTGTATTTTTTTGAAATTTGGGTTTGCTTGAGATACTACCCCAGCTAAATTAACTTTAGACGCATTTCTTATTTGCCCTAACAATTGATTATAGTTAACACCGTATTGTTGAGCTACACGTTTAACTTGAGCATTGAACTTTTGTTGGTCTTTTACTCCAACCGCTAACGCAGAAGATAATTGGTTTGCTTTAGCAACCATCGATGCACTAGCCTTAGGGTCTATAGATAAAGCTCCACCCACCAAGCTACCTGCTACATTCCCAAAAGCTGAAACCATACCTTTGCTTGATCCAACGCCACCAAGTGCAATTCTAGACTGTATGTCCTGAATTCTCCTTTGCTCTTTCATAGCTGAAGCAGATTCAGCACCTAATTCCATAGATGTAACTCCTGCAGCCTGCCTTTTATTGGCAGGTAAAGTGGACAGCATTGTGTTTTTTTTGGTTTGTTCGTTTTGCTGCTGCAAAACTCTTAATATGTTTTGTTCTAGTTGAAGCCTTTTAGCAGCTTGAGTTTCTAAACCTAAATATGCTGGCACTGCCGCCGCCAAATCTTTTAAAAATCTTTTTGCGACTACGGCTAAAACAGTAAATATCCCAGCTGTTGCAGGTAATAATAAATTAGACAAACCTTTCAGTATACCTTTGCTCAAAAAACCTCCAAACTGTTCGCCTGCTGATTCTAAATCTTTTTGAGGAGTAGATATCACTTTGTTGATTTGCTCTAAACTATCTACGAAAATTTTTGTGACACTTTTTGCAAGCGGCTCAAAAGTTACCTTGCCAATATTAGCTTGTAACTGCGCTACCTCTGTAGAAGACTGCGCTAATAATGCGCTTAAACTTCTGTTTAATTTTTCATTAGCTAAAGCAGCTTCATTGGTAGCATTCTTTGAAACTTCTAAAGATTTAGCTGTGATAGATTGCTCTTTATTTAAATCTTTAAGTATAGCAGAAAGATTGTTCGCTTGGAAAACTCCAGCAACTTGCTCTCTTAAATAAGCTTGAGTTGAATCAGATAAACCATCATAAGCTTTAGCAAAATTTTCTAATATTCTAACAGCCGGTAAAATATTACCTTCGATATCTCGCACACCTATATTGAACCTTTCTAATTGCTCTAGTGTGCTTTGTCGTTGCAAACGAGTAAATATAGTTTTTAAAGCGTTACCAATTACAGCACCACCTCTACCGGTTGTTTGTTGAACCGCTGTAATCAAAGCATTTAGTTCATCAAAACTCACTTTTGCATCAGTTGCAGCAGAACCAACTCGACTCAAACCTTCAATAAGGTTACCGGCAGAAACAGCAAACTTAGTTTCTACAGCCACAAATTTATTAAGAGCTTTTGTTGTATCTAGATTACTAAAAGCATTTACTGTGGCAGTTAAAAGACTCACTGATTTTTCTGCGTCTATACCCGTCAATCGAACCAAAGTTAAAGCGTCAGCGGTTCTTTTAGACACCTCTTCAACACTCAAACCTTGACGAGAAAATTCCAAAGCAGCCTTGGCTACATCATCAAAACCTGTGGCAGTTTGCTTTGCTATCCTGAAAATATCTGACCCAAATTTATTAAAAGTAGAATCTGTTACAGATAAAATACGATTAATGTCAGTGAAAGATTTTTGAACTTGAATGGTGGTAGCAGCTAAATCTTTAAACGATTTAGTGATACCTGCAATGATAGCAGTAGAGGCACCGAAAGCTAATACACGGGCGTTAGCAGCACGTAACGAGCTTTCAAACTGATTCAAATCTCCAGTTAATTTTCCTAACGGTCTAGAACCGCTAACTTGAAGATTTATATTCGCAGGTATATTAATCGCCATATTCTTAATCAATATACACTTTTTTTACAAAAAAAATCACTTATTCATCGCTTTCATGAGGTCTTTCATGTCCATTTTGCCTCCATGACTTTTCAGCATGTCTGATAATGATTGAGATTTATTTCCTCCTACGCCCAAATTATCGTAATCAGACTCTTTTGCCCCAACAATTGTAGATGCCCCCTCTCTGTCTACATTCTTCAATGTATTCTTCGCCTTATCTTGAGCATTGACATAATCAATAATTTTATCGGGTTCTTTTTTGATTTGATCAGGTATCTTTGGATAATTTTCAAAAATGTTTTTAAACATTCTTGAATAAACTATAAGCTTCAGCTGGTGGGTTGATAATAAAAATATACTTTTATCGTAAAAGTCGTTAATGCTTTCGCAAAACGGCCTATACATTGAGAAAAATTCTTCTAAAGTTAGTTTCTGTATATTTAAATCATTAAAGACTTCGTATTTGTAATTGTACTTATTGACAAGCTCAAGCATTTCGTTTTTTGAAAGCTCGTCTACTTCTTCTTGACAAAACTTCCTATTTATAAGATCTTTTTCTTTGTAAAAAGACAAAAATACATAATGCTCAGAAACTCTTTTGTCCGCATAAGACTCACAAGTTTCTGTCATCAATTGCAGTTTTTTATACCTTACGCTTGCTACATCCTTTTCGGCATCAGATATTTGCTTATTGATGTTGTCTATTTCAGATGTTAAATATAAACCTTTTTTAGTTGTTTCTAAAGATTCTAAGTATTTAGTTTTTTCTTTTAATTCGCTTTCATCTTTAGAAGTCCATATATTGTTTTCTGTAAGATATTCTAAATACTCTTTTTCGGTAGGTATCCCTCTTTTTTTTGCGGCAGATAAAAATTTATTTCGCAATTCATCAATGTGAATTTGATCAAAAACAGACAAATGTTTAATGTACAAGATTTGATTTTGGAATTCTATTTCAGAATAACCAAAAACAATATCTCTAAACATTTCTCTATAGTTAATGTCACTCTTCTGGTTCATCTAAGTCAGATTTAACCAAAGCAGCGACTTGAGCTTCGTCAAAATTATCTCCGCTGTAGTACCAATAACTAATAATTGTGGTAAGTTTATTTATAACCTTGTTGAATATTTCGTCAGAAGATTCATCTTTTTCATAGTAATTATCCAACTTGTCTTCAAATGTTTTACCTGTAAAATATAAACTCGGGCTAGTTGACCCACCTAAATCGTACTGAATGTAAGTGAGGTTGAGCAAATACCACAAAACTGTAGTTTGCTGAGCTTTGATATCTGCAGTATGAGCAAAAATAGTTTGGTAATTAGTTTCTAAATCTACAATCTGACGCTTAACTACAGTTAACTCATCATTGATTTTTTTAGCTTTGGCTTTTTGGTCTGTGTCTTTTTCGTCATATCCAGAGATAGCCATTCTTGTAACTTCTTGCTCTAAATCGCTAAGCTTCTTATAATTATCTAATAATTCTTGGGCATCTTTTTCTGTCAATGCCCCGCCTGAATCAGCATACTTTTTGGCCAACATTGCTTTTGTCAAAATACCCTTTTTGATAGATTGGCTCATCGCAATCGAATATTCAGTATCTGCTTCCTCTAATTGTCTCCTAGAGGGCTTCTTGATAATGAATTCAATAGGGTATTTTTCTTTGACCTTTTTCTTGACTTCGACCTCCTCTTCAACACCTTCATCATTTTTCATGATTTCTTTGGTGATCTTTTCAACCTCTTTTTCGCTTTGAATTGTGAATGAATAAATTTGCTTAAACATATGACTATAAATATTAAATAAAATGTGTCAATTTTCTAAAAAAACTTTAAAAAGTGTATAATGTTTTTGTATGTCAAGCTTACTAACATCAACAGAAAAAAGCGCATTAAATAGCATAATGAATGATCAGCATGATACTTTTGCTAGGCTGGTTACTGTTTATAAAAGAGCTAAAGAAACTATTTCTACTCCAAGTACATCTTTCAACTCAGTTTACGGAAATGCTGGGGCCACAACGAGTATAACTTATACGCCTCAATCTGCGCAAATATATGCCAGAATTATGTATAACAAATCTTATGATGAAGATTATTTTTCAGATTCTGAAGCAGACTCTCAATTAAAAATTAAAATGCAAGAAGGCAAGATAAGGCTTAAAATTAAAGCTGCTGATTATAGCACAGTTAAAGATTGCCTAAGATTAGAATTCGATAATGGCGTTTACTTTGTCGATAGCGATTTTCGTGGGCATGGTTTATTTGATGTTCAATTTTATACATTCTTTGTTAAATCATCTCAATAATGCCATCTATCACTTATAGAAAAAGGGATTTGATGAAGCTCTACGTAATACCGGAGCTTAACAAATTGCATTTAACAGCGGAGTGGAAAAAGACAGTTAGAACTAGAGCTGAAAAGGCTATGCGATCAGTTCGCAATAAATTCATACAAAGTTTTTTAAATCACCCTATATCAAGAGAAATAGATATGGGTCCTAATGGATACAATCTTAGCGGCACTTTAAAAGGGTATTCAAATTTGTTTGGTTTTATTGGTTTTTATGAAGACGAAAAACCTATAAAAGTTTTAAAAGCTATACTGATGGAATACGAAATTAAAATTGTTAGTAGAAATGGTTATACAGATGTTAAAATAGACGTACCAACAAAAGATAAAATATATAAAGCTACTCCTTTACCTTGGGCAAGAGGAAGATCATGGGTTAAAGCCATGGAAACAGGGCTATCAGGCTTCGGCATGTATATTACATCTGACCATGAAGAATCGAGGTCTGGAGAAGGTATACAAGCTAACAGAAAAATCAGGTCAGGTAAATTCACAAACACAGGCTATTTAAGTGAATTACTAAACGAATATTACAAAAACGTAAAAAATTTAGAAGATAGATACACGAAATGAAACCAGTTTTTCAGCACCAACTACTTAGCAGTTTTTATTTATGGTTCGACTCATATTTAATGAGAAAAGGCGAAGCTTACGAAACGTTTACTAGCGATTTTTATTATTATTCTGACACAAGGTTTCCCGACAAAGTTGTTTTTGGCAGTCCTTACAAACAGTTTGTCGCTGATAAATCTATCGATAGTGCTGTTGTTATAGAGTCTGTCAGTGGCGATGGCGTAGAATACACAAGAGGCGTAAGTGGCTTAATTATAGATTATGATAACGGAAGAGTGATGTTCGACGAAGGGTTTCCTACTGGAACAAATATTAGCGGCACTTATAGTGTCAAAAACTTTAATACTTACATATCTAATCAAAACGAAGAACAACTAATATTAGAAGGTAAATACGAAAGCAACAGTAGGTATACTAGAACACTTACAAACATAAAACCTTACGATCAAGTAACGCCTGCTGCATTTTTATCCATAGAAAGCTTAAACAACCAACCTTTCGCTTTAGGCGGCGAAGATAACACTATAGCTCAAGGCAAAGCTGTGGTATTTGCGGAAAATATGTACGAGTTAGACGGTATACTCTCTATATTCAATGATTCAAACAAGGAAGTATTTGCTAATGTGCCATTTACAGGAGTTCCATTAAACGAATATGGTGATATCAAAACGTCTCAATATCCCAATGGATATAATTATACAGGGTTAGCAAGTAATTATCCTAACGATATATACTTAATAGATAATACTATGGTATCGAAGTTCTCGGATAGAATCAAAAAAGTTTTAGAACCTTCTTTGTATGTTGGGTTTATAGATTTTGAAATTCACAAGTATCGGTTCCCCAGATTATAAATATAAAATTTCTCAAATTTAACCAAAAGTTGTAAATTATTGTAAATTTAACACCTAAAACATTATGGCAAGAAATAGAATAATTTATCAAAGTGAAGCTCTTTTTGTTTCCCCCAGTTCAACTGGCTACCATTTGCAAAAAGGAGGTGCCGGTGCATCTGATACCCCAAACGTATTAGATGATCATGGTTATACTTCTTGGACTGGGATTACAGAATGGGAAAGTCCCAATTACACTAGTGGACCTAAATTAAGGTCTTTAACTATGCCGCTGGAAAGAATTCAATCTGCGAATTTTAATTTTACGATTAATAGAACAGATATCAATGAATTCGGTAAGTTAGCACGATTAGACTCTATAGCAATGGAATCCCCGACTGTTGGGTTAGATTTCAATTATTACCTAACTGATGGAGGTAACGAAAGAAAACTAGGGTTTAATGTACCAACATCTACATTAGATGGTTACGATGGAGGTAGACCAGATACAAGTACTCCTTATAGTACTGGCGATTTGGCTTTATCAGGATATAGCGCACTATCTGGTTTAATTGAGGATACCCAAGGAAATAACTTTTTTATCCTTGTGACCAAAGAAGGCAAAGATGTTCAAGCTAACTCAGTAACATCAGCTAATGCTGCTACAGAATACGATGTTGTTTCAATTGGTAACGGTTTTATATCTGATTACACCGTTGAAGCTGCGGTTGGATCTATTCCTACTGCTTCTGTTACCGTTGAAGCTTTTAATATCAAAGTAGAAGACAGAGCATCAGGTAACGCTAGCACATCACCGATTTCTCCTTGGATTAATATTAGTGATGGCTCTATCAACTCAACTCAAGAATACTTCATTCAAGGCACTGAGGCAGTAGGTCTACCATTAAATGTTTCTGGAACTGGAAGCGTAACAGCATTAAGACCCGGAGATATCACTTTAACCATTGGCCAATCTGGAGCTTATGACGGTATAACAGATTTAGCAGGCGATGGAGTTGCACACATTCAAAGTATGAGTATCTCTGTACCAATGTCTAGAACAGTTTTACAAAGACTTGGGAATACGTTTGGTTATGCTAGAGTTATAGATTTACCTTTAAATATTGAGGTTTCTATTTCTGCAATTGTTTCAGAATTAAACAATGCCTTTAATTTGTACAATAATTTGTGCCACACTCAAACCCACACATTCACCTTGGATTTATACAATTGTGATCCTTCTACAGGTTTACCGGGATCTAGCAAAATTAAATTTGAAGTTAAAAATGCTAGATTAGATAGTGAAACTTTTTCTAACGCTATTGGAGACAACGAAACTGTTGATATGACTTTCAGCTGCCAACTTGGCGGGGCAAAAGATCAAAATAACGGTATATTTATGTATGGAAGCTACCCACTATTTAGGACGCTACCATTTTACCCATTAGGTAAAAATAAAGCTATAGATGGTTCTTACAGGTCTTAAAATTTAAAATAGAAAGAATATAAAATGGCAAGAAACAGAATAATTTATCAAAGCGAGGCGCTGTTTATTACCCCCGGTTCAACTGGTTGCTGTCTTCAAGAAAGTAATGGTGGTGACGATGTAACCGCAAATGAAACATGGAGTAATATTTCAGGTATAGGCGATCTTACAAGTAGTTACAATTTAAGATCTTTAACAATGCCCATTTCAAGAGTGCAAAATGCTAATTTCAATTTTACTATCAACAGAACTGATATTAATGAATTTGGCAAACTTGCACGATTAGATTCTATTTCCATGGAATCTCCAACTGTCGGTTTGGATTTCAGTTATTATTTAACTGATGGTGCCAATGAAAGAAAAATGGGTTTCAATATACCTACGAATAAAATAGCTTCTAGAGATAGTGCTCTTTATAATTCAAGCGATGTTTGTTACTCTGGAATTAGCGCTTTATCAGGGTTAATTGAAGATAGTCAAGGCAACAATTTTTTCATCCTTACCAGTGAAGAAGGTGTTGATGTACACGATGCAGATAAAACTCAATCAAGCGGAGTATTCAATGTTATCGGTATTGGCAACGGTTTTATTACAGATTACACTGTAGAAGCTGCTGTAGGGGCAATCCCTACTGCTAGCGTCACAGTTGAAGCGTTCAATATTAACGTAAACGACGTAATATCAGGTGGTGTTGTAACACAAGCAGATCCTACTAATTCTAACCATTATGCTAGATTCGTTCCTTCTGTAACATCTGAAGGCAGTTATTCGACAGGTGATGCAAGCACTGCAAGTAGCGTTCCTCAGTTTATTATGCAAGGAGAAGAAAATGCTAATGATACGCTTGCTATTAATACTACAGGTACAGATGGAACACCTTCTGCATTACGCCCGGGAGATATCACATTGTCCCTTTCTAATTCTACTGATGGAATAATTGTTACTGAAGGAGACGGTAAAGCTCATATTCAAAGCTTCACGTTAAGCATGCCAATGTCCCGCACAGTATTAGGTAGATTAGGTAATACTTTCGGATATGCAAGAGTCGTTGATTTACCATTAAATGGTGAGGTCACTTTGTCCACTATTGTTTCTGAGTACAATAAAATAAACTTATTCCATAAACTTTGTGATACTCAAACTTTAGATATGACATTAAGCTTATATGCTTGTAATCCAGCTACTGGATCGGCTGTAACAGGAGCAGGCGCTTTTGATATTCAGTTCCAAATCAAAGGGGCTAGATTAGAAAGTCAAACTATCTCTAACGCTATTGGAGATAATCAAACTGCTGATTTGACATTTTCATTCCAAGTTGGTGGCGCAAATGATACCACAAACGGTTTGATCATGAATGGTAGTTACAACTTATTTAGATGTATTAGGTCTTACCCGTTAGGCGAGAAGAAGCTAAGCCAATTAGTAGCCGGTGTTACACCTGCGACGTAAACGATTATTGTAAAGTAAAAGCCCCCCGAAAGGGGGGCTTTTTTTATGTTTAAATTTAGTTGGTTGACAGTATCCCTGCTAGATAGGTTAAACGTCCGCTAAACCCTATTTAACCAACTTAAAATCCATCTGAAAGAAGCTTTTTGATCTTTTCGTGATCAGGATGATCAGGATTCATAACGTCCATTTCTTGCTGAAGAACTACGCTTCTAGTGCCTTTTGTTGTTCTTCTGAATGCTTGCCTTAACTGCTCTTTTAGTCTAACTTTATCGTGACTAGGAAAAATGCCAACTTTCTGACATAATCTTTGAAGATCTGCCAAGTTACAGTCTCTCATTTTTTCCTCAAAAACATCAGGATCATTAGTTCCAAAATGGTTTACAGACTTAATGCCCATCATCTCTTCTAGCTCTTTAGTTTTTTGAATTGCTTCGTCTTCTATCTTGCCGCTTGAAAAATTTTCAAGCTGATCAGGGTTAGTAATCTTTTGCTTAGTTTTCTTTTTACGTTGAGCCATATTTTTATATAATAATTTTTCTTTGAGTTTTTCAATAAAAAACCTCGCCCCCAAATGGAGGCGAGGCATTCATAATGAATTTTAGCAGTATAATTACATGATTAAACCAACTAAAGCTCTGTTATCGAGAACCATGCGGCCCTCTTCCAAAGCTCCGTAGTAACCAATGCGCTGCTGTCTAGCAGAGAACTGATCGTCAGCCACCAAGTTGAATTCAGAACCAGTGTCAGAATCAACAGCAATAGCACGAACCATTGCGTCACGGCTACGGTCAAGACCAATGATGACTTCTTCGCTCGCAGCAGTGAAAGCACTGGATGCGGAGGTAGAACCATGGTCTAAGTAATCGGTAGATCCTGCAACAGTACCGAAGATGCTGTTGAATCTCTTGCCGATACCCATTTCCAATACTTCCATGATGGCAACACCATAGAACTCAGTTAAGCCAGACTGAGAGAAGATCTGAGATCTAACATTCTCACTCAAAGCGATAGGCTGAGAAGTGGCTTGAACGGCAGCACCATTAGGTGCTAAAGTATTGATTGGGTTGTAAGCCATTGCACGAATCTGCTCCACAACTTCAGGAGAAACTAATAAATCAGTGATTCCACGGCGAGCGCCAGTAGGAGTACCTCCAACAAAAGAAGCATTGATTCTCTTAGCCTTAGTGAACAACTTGTTCAAGTCATCCAATAACAATCTGTTAGCTTGAGCTGTACGGAAGATGTGACGATTCTTCGCAGTGAAAGAATCATTTCCGGTTGCAGCATTAGCAGCAGCGGTGAAAACTAAGTTAGCAGAAGTTCTTTCCTGCTTCAATAAAACTTCCTGTGCGACTCTGGTGAAAGTTTTTCCAACTACATCTAAACGAGAACGAGAAGCGTATCTGCGGTCAAAAGAAACAGCAGAATCCAAGGTGTAAGTGGTAAACTTCAACTCAGCAGCAGTTGGCTGCACATAGTTGGTAGGAAGACCACCAGCAACAGACTGGCTGTAAACCTTGATATAATCCTCGTCGAAAATGTCGTGATAAAGATCCAAAGGAATAGAAGGGTTGTCATCAGCGTTGTACTGAAGAGAAGTAAACAAGTTACTAATCGTAGGAGCGTTGTTGATAACCTCTGCTAAAACTGGACCAATGAATTCTGCCAAGGCAACCTGAGCTGAGTAAGCAACATCTCTGTTGCGAGAAGCCATAGCCTTAACTAATTCAACTTGTTCATCGGTTCTTTTAAGAGTAATATTCATTTCTATAAATCCTTTCTACTTATTAAGCAGTGTAAGTGTTGCTAATTGAACAATCCAACTGAACAAGCGCATACTGAGCAGTGCCAGTACCTGCGAATTGATCAGACTGACCATTCTGGGAAGTTCTGTTTCCAGTTCCTAAAATGGTCCCGACAATGGTTTCGCCAGAGGTGTTCGCCCATGCGACACCAGAAAGCTTGCCAGCGTTTGCAGAGATAACAGCGAGGTTACCGGGAGCAAAGTTTGAATCCTTCTCATATCCATCTTCAGAGAAGGTGAATAAACCTTTGGTTGCTACAGGAACAGCCTGCCCACTAAGAACAGCCTGTAACTCATCACGCTTAATAGGGTTGTAGATGAGTTTCTCTCCGTTTTCGTCAGTTTCTAAGGTTTGTCTCAAAGTAACACCTAAGACAGAAGCGTCTGCGGTGGCGGCTGTGACTCTCAAAGGAACCGTAGGATACTGGTCAGCGCCCAAAAATGGGTAATCAGTCTTTCCAAGGTAGCTGCTATCGATGAAATCAATAACATCCTTATTGAGGTTTCCGCTTAATACTTTGACCATCACTCCAGCGCTACCGTTTCCGTTAGTGCTAGGCGTAGAGTCAACTGTCTGGTTTGCAAACAGGTTGACCACATCGTTGTCAGAATATTGTCTGAAAGGTAATAATCTAAGTGCCATATGGTTAGTATTTAATTTGAATGTTGTCTTTGTTAAAAGCTTTGCTAAATTTCTCCAGAAGAGACTCTTCGTGTGCAGAAGCTCCATTATTATTTACGGGAGCTTCTTCTGAAGCCTCCACACGATCTAAAGCCTCTTCAACATCTGCGTCTGAAGCTTCAGCCGTTTCCACTGTCTGCGCAGCAGGTGCGCTTTCTTCTTTGGTATCCAAAGAAGCGATTCTTTTCTCAACCTCAGTTTCAACTCTTTCGCTGATAACTTTTTCCTGCTCCAACTTAAAAGCTTTGCTCTTATGATGAAGAAGGGTGTTAAGTTTATCTTGGTAAGAATCAAATGAAGCTTCGGCGCTATCCAAAGATTGAACCTCTTTGGCGATGACAGCACGGTCAGCATCACTGAGATCAAAAGCTTCATCTAAGGCTTCCATTCTGCTGTTGAACAGCTCTTCTGCCTTAGCAGCAGCCATAGTAGACTCAAGAGAATCAATTTTCTCTTGCGCTTCCTTTAATTGCTCTTGTAATTCTACGATAGAAGCCTTTGCCTGTTCTGCCTCTTCTGCTGCCAAAGCTTTTTGCTGCTCGATCTCTTCACGTTCCTTTTGGAACTCGACATCTTTTTCTCTAATTTTGTCAGCGACAAAAGAAGATATGCTAGCAACAGCCTCTTGAGAGAATTCAGCTTTCTCGGAAAGCTTACTATCAAGAATTTTTGCGAACTCATTTGTGATTTCTGTTATATTCATGATAGATATACTGTTATGTGATTTTACATCATTTTCACTGTTTTGTGAAATTTTTAGGGAATTATTATCAACAATTTCTTGTTTTTGATTTTGCTCAGAAGAGTTATCTTCCTTTTTGATTTTTATATCTTCGTTTTTTTCGATATAAATTCCTTTAACGTCTGCAGCAGGATTCGATGTAAAGCCTATTCCTAAAGGAAAAACTTCACCTGTAACTAAACGGTAAACTGGCTCTCCGTTTTCTAGTTTTCCTGAACCGCCAAAGCTTTTTAAGTAATGCTTAAACTTTTCAACTTCTTCTGGATCAGATATAATCTTAGCTTCGTTTAAGTCTTGAGAGCCAACGGCTATGCTATATTCATTGAATCCAAGTTCCCAACTTGCAGATATAGCTTTATATAAATGGCTTTCAGGATCCCCTGTTTGAAGAAGTGCGTTAGCAAAATCTGGATTAACAGTTTTGTAAACAACCGCAGCTAAAGATAAAAAGTAAGGCTCTGCTCTTCCAGAAGCTTCATTAGAAGTTAAAACTTTTGAATTTTCTAAGTCTGTAAAACCTGCGTTTACAATATGACCTACAACTTTTTCTTTTTTATGTTCGATATTGGTAGGCTTGTTAACAAAATATTTAATTATTTCAGTCGCAGTTTCAGAATCAATGCCGTCTCCGTTTTTGTTAAACTTGTTAACCACTGCGGCATTAAAAGCAACGCCAACTAAATCAATGTTCTTTTTTAAGTCTACTGATTTAGGTATTAAAGGCTTTAAGTTTTCCAAAGAAGCAATACTAATACTTAGATCGTTTTCTAAGTCATTAGTGGCATAGATACTAAAGTCAAATTGCGTTTTGTATTTATACTCTTTTTGTTGCTCACTCATTTAATATAAAATACACTATTTATTAACTAAAAAGAAATTTTATTGCTATGATACAAAATAGCTGATGCGTAAGCATCAAGAACATGCTCATTACTTATTTTATCAACGCCTTCTAAAGTTCCTATTTCTAACATTTTTTTATTGTCGTTTAAGCAATCTACAGCCCTTTTTTCCCACTCTGAATGCTCACATCCAACCACTATTGATTCGCACACTCTAGCTAAAACTTGCTTTTGATCTTTATTAAGCCTTTTCTTTTTGTAAACTTTTTTTGCTTCGGATAATAATATATTATATAAATCAACAGTTTTATCTACTGTTTGTTTAATCGTATCTACAGAATATTTATCTTTAGCAAAAGATTTTGCGCCGACAGGTCTGCCAGATTGACGAGGAGTAACAGTAACTTTGGTTTCGACTTCTTCTTCACTATCCCCTTCATAAAAAGGAATCCCACCAACTATAGGATTATAAAAACCTTTTTTACGATCTTCGATAAACCTTTCTTGAGCTTTTCTTAACTCGTTTTCTTTAGGAAAAACTCCAGTTTCTATAACCTTGATTCCCTCCTCTGGAGGAAGAATACCAAGTTCCATCATTCGAGTAATGACCCTTTGAACTTGAGCAGAATCTTTGAGATCTATAGTTTCAAACTTAGCTACCGGCACATCCCTTAAACCAAAGTTCTTACATAGTTGCTTGATTTCTGGCTGTAAAAATTCATTTAAAAAGGCGTCTCTAGCCTCATTCAATCTCTGCAAAAACATTTGAGCCTTGATTTCAGTGCTAGCAAATTTTTCTTGATTGAGAATTATATTTTGCAAACCTTCTTTAATATCTTGATTTACTACTTCATACTTAGATGGGCCAATAACTTTTTGCAAATCTGGGATAATAAATTCAGCTTTAGTGGTATAATCACTAACCAAAACTCGACCAACACTTTGGTTTTGGAATAATTTCTGCATGGCCCCTATATTTCTAGGATTTATACCTCCGTCTTTGGGCGCAGTACCCATAGTGATCAACAGCACAACATTCTCAATTGTTCTGCAAATAGATTGGTCAATTTTTTTCATTTCTAGCTTGAAGTTTATATCATCTAAAACTCCAAACCCAAAAGGTACACCAAATGGCTCATAATCCTGCTTTTTATAAAAAGAATAACGAAGCTTCTCAGGATCAAGGGCCACTTTCATTCCGTCAGTGTAATAACCACCCTTTTTAATCTTTGTCTGCATTTCTTCAGTCAAAGAATTAAATAACTCCTTATCTTCATCAGTCTTAGGGTTTTGCAATCTTTCTAATTCGTATTCACTAAGAATTTTTTCATATAACCCGTTTTCAAAAGAAGTGGATCTTTTAGCAGCCATATCATAGGGGTTTAATAATATATACCTAATAGGTATTTTATTAACTTTGCCAAGGATTCCTAAATCTCTAATTTTAGCAAAATCATCTAAATTAAATTTACCATTAATGGTGTAAAGAAAGACGTTACCGCTTCTGTAAAACTCCCGAAAAAATTGATCCTTCAAACTCCAAATTTTTATTTTTTTAAACCAAGAGTTTATAAATTTTCTTGATTTTACGCTTCCGCCTTCTAAGTATAAATTAGAATTAGCGAAATCCGCCATCATGTCTATAGAATTTCTGAATATAGCAATATTGCAGTATGCTTTCTGGCAAAGCTCAATAGCATCCCTAACATTAACACCATCAATACCGTAGTCATAAGGCAACATCCCGGCCCTTATATTCGTATAACCAAATACTTTTGGGCCTACAGCAACCTGATTTCTTCTTGATAAAGCGTTATTATCATTCAAAGAAGATCTGGAGTAAGCTTTTGATTCGTAAGCATAAAAAGGCTCACCCATTAATTGTGGCTCATAATTTTCAGAAGCTTGAGATACAAACATTTCTGAAAGAGACGCCTCATGCTCAGATTTAAACTTATTCCAGTAATCCGATCTTTTAGTATATTTTCTTTTAGACATTTATATTTATTACACAAGTTATGAAAAGTTTCCTTTAAAAGTATTTTAAAAGTTAAAAGTTACTTTTCTAACTTTAACTTATAAACATAGGAGTGAAGGTTTCGAATACCTCTTCTACATCTTTACTATTGCTATCAAAATATATTTTAGCCATCCAATTTCCTAATACTAAAGCGGAATATGAGTCTTTTCTGGCTTTATCTGGTCCAGACTGCCTTCTCAAGTTTGGAGGCAAATCAAATGTTTGGGTTCCTTGAGAAGTTGTTGTAATTTGTATCAAAGCACATTCATTCTTTGTTAAGTCAATCATATCAGATTGGTGCTCGATAAAATCAATCATTTTGGCTGCAGGACTTTGCTTTGTTTCTTCAGCAGATCTTAAAAATTTTAAATCTTCTATAGGTATACTTTTCTTTTTTTGCTGACTGTAAGATTCGTCAATAGCTCTAGAAGCAAAAAACAATCTTCTATGATCAAAATTAGATTGAAGTAATTCGTTTGCCAGTCTAATCCATTTACTAGTAGGCTTTCTTAAATAAACTATTTTATTGTCGTTTTTATTGTATTCTATCTTGAACATTCTCAGGTCGTTTTTATATTCTTCTGGATTTTCAAAAGATATATCAATAGTTTTTAATTTTAATTTCCTAGATTGAAACACTTCACTTTCATTGCAAGATTGCAAAAACTGAACGCCTCCATTATAGTCACCGACTATAGCAACAATATTAAAATTATCTAAGCAGTATAAAAAGTAATTGATGTGGTGTTTCAAAGATGTTCCAGATAAAGCATAACTGTGAACAAGAGTGCATTTTTCGTTTTCTGGATGCAGCTTCAGTATTTGTATCGCAAAATCATCTGAACTTTCTGTTTGGGACCAAGAAGGGTCAAAAGCTAATATATAATCAGCAGAAGGGTCGCCCTGAACTTCTACGCACGGCAAATCTCCATCTTGAATAGTGCAGTCTGCCATTTTACTTGTTTTAAAGTAACCTGAACTATCATCGGTAAAAACTGCACCAAACTCTCTATCAAACTGAGATTGGCTCATTGTAGCTTTAGCTTGATTAACAAGGTTTTGATCATAAAGCTGACTTGGGGCACAATCATAACTAAACTGCATGATGCACCTTGTCGCCTTATCTTTTTCGTTTTCTTGAGTTATTAAAAAGTCGAATTGATTGTAAAGTTTGTACAAATATTCAAATTTGTAAGATGCGGATGACAAAGCTATTAATTTATTGTTTGGCCAAACATACCTTTCCTCTTCTTTCATTTTACCCTGCTCAATAAGCATTGTTTCGAGACCGTACAGCTCTTGGCGTTGAGTTGGGTTTTCAACTACCGACAAGAATGGAACTATAACCTCATTATAAATTCTTTCTGGCATCAATAAGAATTCATCAATAATGATTCTTTGAAAACGAAAACCACGTAACTTTTCACCATCACCTAAAGGTAATGCTCTAATACGACTTCTTCCGATTTCCATCAACCATTCATCATTGCTTTTGGAAACTTTAGTAATGCATTGTTTGAAAAAAGCAGCTTCTGGTTTTGCCGCAATATCTTCTATTTTTTTGAAGATCATTTTCGCCTGCCTAAATGATTTAGACAAAATTCCTATTTCGACTCCCTGATTTAATACTGCATCAAGTGCCGCATAAATACCTGTGGTAAAAGATTTAGACATACCACGGCTATTATGATGCACAAAACCGTTTCCTAAATAATTTTCTTCGTTTTCTACCGTTATATCAACAGAAATAACTTTACAATTATTGATAGATTCAATTTTAGAAAAAAACACTTTTTCATCTTTTATGTTCTTGATAATGTTTTCAGTCTCAAGGGATAAATTTTTTAATTGATCAAAACTGTTTTGAGAAAATGATTTGCCCCAATTACCTCTGCGCCCTGTTATTTTTTTAAAAGATCCTTCTTGTTTTAAAACTTGCCCTAGATGTGGCACTAAATTGTTTTGATAATTTCTTTTTTCGCTAAATTGCAAAATCTTATTGAGATTTTCTTTTTTATGTTCTACTATAAAATCTATATGTTTTTTGAATAATCTTAACGATTGGCTATCATTCGAAATTACTAAATCATAGTAAGAGCGACTTTTGTGCTGCCCACTTTTTCTTAGGAAAGAAATTATCCCAATATTATTAAGCAACATTTTAACTTGCCTTAGTATGCTTAAAGATGTACTCTTTAAACCAACTTTATTACTTTTTTGGTTGAAAGCCGCATACCCATCTGCATCAAATAAACCCCCTATCAAAGCGCACAATTCATTTTTAGAACCTTTCAATAACTCATCAGATATAATTTTATCTTTAGATTTTAAGCTTTTATCCCAACCTAAACTTTCAAGCCAAGAAACCAGCTCCCTATTAAAAATAGAATATTCGTAAAAATATAAATTATCTGACCTTTGTCTTGAATAAGATTTTAATCCATTTTCATTTATAAAATTGTAAATAGTTTCATGGACTTCTGCATTTTGAGAGCAATAATGCAAACCATCTTGATTTACCCACCCATCCCCTAAAATATAACCTAATGCATAAAATAAATAAGAAGACCTTTTATAATTAGAGCCTTTTGTTATATCTAAGTCGCCCCAAATATCAGTCGCTAATTTTATAGGAATGTCATCTTCACAATTTAAATCTTCTACATTTTTAAAAACAAAATTGTTTTTATCGTAAACTAAGACTTTATGGCCTTTTTTAGCTTTAAAACTGTCGCCTGAGCTCAGAACGATTTCTAAGCCTTCTTCTAAAGGGTTTGTTTTTTTATCAGTTACTAAGTTTAATTTTTTTCTTGACTGAACCTTATCTCCAATTTCAACATTTTTTATTTTTTTGAAACCGTGTTCTGATAAAACATAATCGTCTTGGTTTAAACACCACACGCCCAAAAAATAATCTGTTTCAAACATAGACTTTACAGCCATATGTTGAAATGGAAATAACTTGATTCCTAAAATCAGGTCAGAAGCAAAGGTAATATTTCCTCTTAGAAATTCGTATAAAGCTATCTTGGCGTCATTTTCTTCCAAGAAACCATCCAAATCTAAAAGTTCTTTATTATTTCTGGTTCTAGCCTTATGCCTTGTTTGCTTTCCTTCTATCCAGCTCATAATCTACAAAATATTGCAAGTCTGTTCTCCAAAGTTTTTTCCCAAAAAATAAAATTCTAGGAATGATAAATTTAGAGTTGTTTCTGCTTCCTGTAAAAATGAATTGACACCTTCTAGGAAACTCGTACATTATATCTCTTAAATTTTTTAATAAATAATCTATAGTAGCTTTTCTTTTAAAAACTTTTTGTTGCGCTATGATTTTTTGTATTGTTGATTCAACAACAACAAACATACATGAATCCATATCATCTGTTAATTGTAATTCACGCCTAAACCTATCTATGTTTCCACTCGACAACGTTCCGCAAAAATCATTCGCAGACTTTCTGTCTACAAAAGTATAATCATAATAATTTCCTGCCGCAGCATAATCACCAAAAGATAATTTTTGATTTTTAGTTTTAAAATTAAAATCTAATGGTTTTTGCTCTCTTGTATCTATAAATATTTCAAGATCTTCAGGTAGATCTAAATTAAAAAAATCTTTGACCAAAGGTTTATCGAACATAAGCTCTATTCCGCAGCCTTCTGCAAAATTTGAATAACTACCAAAAAGCTCTCGCACTATATCGAGCTTAGGTAAAAAACAATGTTCCATTTCTAAATGAAAAGGCAAATATTCTCTTTTTTTATCATAAACCCTTTTTAATATAGTTGACTGCACATATTCTTTAGCTTTTGTTTGGCCAACCTGCCTTAACCATTTATTCATTTGTATCCTGTTAGTAAAATCTTTGTGAAAATAAGATTCTACATCTTTAAACGGTAACAGGTCTCCAGTTAGCAAATTCTTTCTGCCAAAAAAGTTTACATAGTATTCTGCTAAATGCATACTATGTTGCTTTATGTGCTTGTGCAAAGATACAAGTTTAGTGAACTTCTTTTCGCAAACTTTACAGCTCAATTCATATTGCGTCATTTTTACTTATGCCTAAAACTCTAGCTTTCCACTCAGACATTTTTTCAATTTGATCCGCTTCTTCATAAACAATTTTCTTTTGCATGTCTGCCATCTGAATCATCAACTTTCTTTCTTGTTCATCTTGAAACAATTGAACCAAAGAAATAATCGAAGCATTTCGTTGATGTTGATTTTGAATTCTTTTAGATCTTTCGCCATTTAACTTGGCCAACATTTTATCTATTCGATTAGTGCACTGATTATATTCTTCAGCTTTCGTTTTTAACATTTCTGTCAACCTCATAGTCAAATCATTCTGCCCTTCAGTTTCATCGAACATTTGATTTAATTTTTGTTTTTGTATTTCTATTTCTCTAAGGTTAACGTAATCCATACAAACATTGATATATAAATTTAATTCATCTGATGTTAAATCAGGTTTATCCCAAGTACTTCGTATATACTCCGATTCAAATAAATCCCTAGACTCTTTAGTGACATAAGAGTTTATGACTTGATTAAACCTTGGGGCAGCTAGATAACTTAATAATTTTTCTAGATTTTTTTTGTCTTGCATGGATAGTTTTTCAGAATCAAATTCTTTCATAACTATCTTGTTTATTCTTTTAACTAAAGCTGACAATATTCTAGGCGGGGAATATTTTTCGGTAATAGCATTATCTCTGAGGTTGACCGAACTAAATTCTTCATTTATGAATTCAGACATCAAAGCAAATTTTTTTCCAAGGAAAAAATTATTTTTTTTGCTTTCTTCTGGCCAAATAATTTTGGCAACTTCTTTTTTTGTTAGTTCTGGAGTATAATGCTGTTTAATAAAAGACTCTTCTTCTGCAGTTAAAATGATTTTGCTTTTAGGGATAGAAGAAGGTGAGCCAGAATTCATTCTAACTTTAGTTCTGTAATTTAAACCTTTTTCTATCCAAAATTCTCTTACGGCTCTACCTTTGCTAGTAGTGCCTCTTTCTTTTGGGTTGTTGAATAATTCCCTTATGCATAACAATAAATTGCCATCATGTTTTTTAAACAACTTTAAACTTTCAGCTTTTTCTTCTTCAGTTAAAACATAGTAAGTTGAAGTTGGCTCTTTCATAAGAATATGTCATAATTTTTAATTATTTTTTTAGCTAAGTTTTTATACATATTTTTCAAATTTTTTATTTGTTTGTATCCAGCTTTGCGTCCTTTCTCATTAGTTTTATACCCTAATATTTGGGCGACTTGCTCTTCATCTACGCAATCTATGAAAAGCATCTTGTAAATAAAAAAGTGACGGTTACTTAAGTGTTCACGCATTACACTATGCAGTTTGCGCTCCGCACCATGCATAGAAACGTGATCAGAAAATTGAGAAGTTTTTTTGTAGGTGACGTTTTCTAAAGATACTGGAATTTTTATATCATAAGCATTCTTTTTGCTTTTTTCCCATTTTGCATATTCTTCGCAATTAGAATCTTGAAATCCACTAGAGGTGTATCCGCATAAACTATGATCAGCATCTGAATACGCTTGATTGTATTTACAGTTTAAACACGGACGAGCAAAACTAGCGTAATGATTACGTAGTATATTCTTTAACTGGTTTGATATGATTTTATTTACCCAAGGTTCTATCGGGCGGCTTTGGTCCCACTGGTCCCATTTTTTGTATATATGAAAACGTATTATTTGAGACACATCTTCAAAATCTAGCCATGCTAGAGCTTTTAAATGCCACTTATAAAATCGCTTTCTTATTTCATTGTCAATAATATCAGTTTTATCTACATATGTGTATTTTTTATTCACCCTCTATGTGTTTAGCCGTCCTACTGGAAGCACATTCAGATGTAGATAAATTCAGGTATTCTTCTCTTGACATGGGCTTATAATCAATACTGCCTTCATTATAATTCATGTCACTAGGATTCATTGGGTTATTTATTAAAGAGCCTAAATCCAAATTATTTTTCCCTACATTAATTTCATATTGTAGCTTTGAAATCTGAGGTACATGTTCTAACTGTTCACCTTCTGTTACAGTCGCAGATGCCGCAGATCTTTTCATGGGTGCGGCCATGCCAAATTGGTTGCCACAAGATTGACAAAACTTTGGCTTAGATAATGTATAAATATTTTTGCTTCCGCATTCGCTACAAAATAAATGTGCCATTTTTTATTATTCCTTTCTTTTTTTAATTTTCAAGTTTACTTATAATAAATTTAAGTATTTCGCTTCTTAAAATGTCTTCTTTTCCAAATTCGAAAACATGTATACCGTTTTGAGCAGATTCTTTATCTGTAAACTTCAACGATATAGGGGCTAATCCGCTTTTGCCATTAATGTCAGATTGCATCAAGTCGCCGCATATAAAATACTTACAGTTGTCTCCTATTCTTGTTATTAATGTTACCAACTCTTTGTTTGTAAAGTTTTGAGCTTCGTCACAAATCAACAATTTGTTTTTCCAGCTTGCCCCTCTTAAATAATTTATCGGAGCGCAACTAATAACTTCATCATCAAATAAAGATTTTACGCTTTGCCGTTTTAAAATTTCTTGCAGTTTTTCTCTCAAAGGCATCATGAAAGGATCAAACTTTTCTTCAACATTTCCCGGTAAAGACCCTAAACTTCTTTCTGCACTTTCAGCTATGGTTCTTACATAAAAAATATCATATTCATTGTTCATGTTGAACAATTGCAGAGCAGCATAAGTCGCAATAAAAGTCTTACTGCTCCCCGCTGGCCCTACTAAAAACACAATCTTTGTGTTTTCATCAAAAGCTAATTTTAAAAAATCTTTTTGTTTTTGAGTTAAATCGAATTTTTCGAACAAAAGTTTAAATTTAGATTTAATTTCTAAAACCGAATCGTCAACAGCTGAATCCGCTGCCTTTTTTCGTCTACTCATATTATGATAGTATATATTACACTTGATAATGTAATTTAACCTTATAATATTATCGTATGGTATTCCATGTGCTTTCTATTCCATCTTACCCAACGCGCAAAGAAATCACTATTTCCCCGTTTGTCCAAAAGGTTTATAAGTTTTGCAAACACATGACTCAAAGAGGTCATGCAGTGTACCACTACGGTCATCCTGACTCTGAAGTAGAATGCACCCAACACTTTGATGTTATTTCAAAAGAAA
>Ga0181575_10000701_pt1 | contig 24464 bp, 42 predicted proteins | sample 101ome_23_FD_145599 | JGI IMG/M metagenome (GOLD analysis project Ga0181575, IMG submission 145599) | Coastal salt marsh microbial communities from the Groves Creek Marsh, Skidaway Island, Georgia - 101411CT metaG (spades assembly) | ecosystem: Environmental > Aquatic > Marine > Intertidal zone... | reverse complement strand
CTTGCACCCAAGTTGCTCCATCACGTTCAGCATCTTTAAACACTGCATTAGTCATGATGATTGGAAATAATACACCAAAGTGTACAAAAATACTTGTTACTGTAGAGTAGCCAATCCATCCCATGTAGTAAGATGCTACAAATCCAAAATAAACAGACCACATAGTAAAGAGTACTAATGTGAAGTATGCTTGTAAGCTTGGGTCTGGTATAAATCTTAGTGGATTGTATTTTGCATCCATTACGAGCCTCCAGCTGTCTACGACGAACATAAGAGCTCTTCTATGTAAAGCTGGTTTTTCCATTATGAATACCTTCCCATTTTCCACATTGCGTCTGATAGATATCTGTGAATGTATACATCCATTTCAGCAGCATTTGCCATTCCACCAATCACATCGCCAAAAGAAGTATAACCTCTGAGTTTACCAGTTCTTGCGTTTCTGATTTTATTGATAGGCTTTCTTGCCTTAAGAGTTGTTCTGAATCTAATTGGTCTGCCAAATTTATCAAGAGCGTTGTGATACTTGAGCTCTTTATTCATATGCTTAACCATGTTTTTGATAGATTCTACTTCCAACATGTCACCTGAACATTCTGTTGAGAATGTACCTACATAAGCGTCAGTTCTGACTTTACCGTTTTTATCCAATTTTACCATAATATATCCTTTTCCAAAGTTTAATTTAATTTATAAGTACTATTATATCAAACAAAAATGAATTTGTCAACCCTTTTGCTAAAAATAATAGCACTTATTTCCTCAAGGAAGGTAGCTTACGCTACCTCCGCCATTTCGACTGCAAGGTCAAGAGCATCAAGCTTTCGTCTTGCGTTTCCGCCGAACAATGAAGATGTTGCTCTTGTATCAGCATTTCTTCCGAGTTCGTGGTCAGTCAAATAAGTTACTGCATTATATGCATTCCACCATGAGCCAGGCTTGAAATTCGCTCCTGGTTGAGTTTCAACAATTTCTAATGCACGTTCACCAGTTCTGCTAAGAACCTTGTTTTCTTGTGAGGATGTACCAAATACCTTTGCAAGGAATTTGATATAAGCTTCGTCAGTATATCTCTTGGAACCAAGAAATTCTGCAGCTTCTTTAAATTGTTCAACACGAGTGTGTGAAATACCAAGTAGCTCTTTTACTACTTCAGCATCAAACTCGTTTCTGTGAGATAGCCTTACAGCAGGTTGTCCTTTTTCTGTAAGTGCCATTGACAATGTGTTGTTACATACAACTCGAGTCATTACGAATTTAACGTCGATTGATTTACCATAAACATGTGGGTTAGAGAAAAGCAAATAGCCTTTAACTTCGTCACCATTAAAGAGTGTAAATCCATCATTTACGTCGGCAGCTGCAAATACCATTCTACCATCATTGATAGAACCTGCAGTGTCCATTACCATATCTCCAGCATTTACGAAGTCATTAAAAAACTCGAATGCTGTTTCGTTTTGACATGGATTCCAGTTGTCACCAACGTTTGTCAAAATTTTGTTGTCAGATTCTCTAATAAGAGATTGCTGACCTGTTGGAATCTTTTCACCATTTACATCGATGAAAGATTGTACTTTACGAACAGTCCAGTCGAGACCAGCTGCCTTCATCATTTCCAACGGTGTCATGTCATCGCTAACTGGAACACCGAGACCATGCCAGGGTACACCCTTGCTGAGTCGATATGCCATTTGAGCTTCACCGTTTACCATTTCTAATTCATGTGCCATAATATATTTTCCTTTTCAATTATTAATTAAACGCCGAAGAATGCTTTAACATCCTTCCACTTACCATCTACCAAAGGAGCATCGAAATTATTATCTTTACCCCAAACTGTTGCACGTCCGTGGTCATTTGGACTTACACAGTACAATACATCACCAGTATCCAAAGAACAAATACGGAAGTCGTCGTACAAGACGTTGCCACAGTTGTTTTTGAAAAACACGTAGTGCTTGTTCATATCAATCTTATCAGACAAACAAAGTTGCTTGAGCTTCTTTGTTAAGAAGATTGTTTTGTTTCGCAATGAAGATTGCTTACAGAACCAGTCGTACCAACCAGCATCGCACTGAGTTTGGTAGTCGTCTGAATCATACTTACCATCATTAAAGTTGGTAATGAATTGTTGAATTGATATGTCGCTCATAATGTATTCCTTTTTTCAATTTGTTGGGTATATTATAACAAAACAAAATCGTTTTGTCAACCCTTTTTTGCAATTATTTTCAATTTGTTTCAAATTATGCAACAAAGTAATCGTATTCTGCAATTTGTGCAAGACGCTCTTTGCGATAATCAAGAGCACCTTCGCCAAGGTAAATGTTGCCATCTTCAGCTCTATACAATGTAGCTAGAGAAGCTTTATCGTCTTTTGCTCTTTGAATAAGTGAGAACTCAGCTTGCTCAAGAGTGATTGCACCAATTTGAACAAAGTCAAGTAACATGTCTGCGAAAGGGATTTCGCCATTTGATTTCCAAACTGTGAGGCCATCGACTTGTGCAGTATCTTCAAATTTCATCTCGATGCTCTTATCCCAGATGTTGCCTTGTGGGTCTGCTCTCAGTTGGTCGGTGAATAGAACATCACCTGTAAAAGTTTTGTTTTCGTCGTGGATAGACGCCATACCAAAACGTTGCTTAGTATGAGTGTCACCAGCAATTGTGATTTCGTTTGGGAGAATATTCATTATGCAGCCCTCCTGTTATAACGGCCTCTGCCGGAGTATCCGACAGCATTGACAGCTTCAAGTGGTGAAAGTTCAGTTGAAACTTTGAGGTATTCCTCAACAGTGTAGTTGTCAACTAAACAGTTAATCCAAGATTTGTAAGGGAAAGAACCATACTTGTGTCTTGCGATAAAAGCAGGTTTTACTTTGCCTACCCATGATGGGTGACAGTCAGGATGTACTTCGTCCATAGTCTTAGAACCGATGTAATCGCCTCTGTACATGAGGTACATTCCGTCCCATGTAAATTGTGTTTTGTCAAATCTTGTCATAATAATTCCTTTCCATTTAATATTTTATGAGACTATTATAACACGCTATTCTACAAATGTCAACCCTTTTTGTGAAAAAAGTTGAAATTGTTTTAAATTATTTCTTGTCCCAATGCTCTTTTAAGAGTTCTTGGGCTTTATTGAGTAGTTTTGCGTCAGCTTTTGTCAAGATGTTAAGCATATATTGCTTTTCATGCTTGAAAGCTTTATGGAAGAACTTCTGGTCATGCTTGATGATAGAATCAGCATTAGACAAAAGGTCTGCTATTTTGATTGTTTGGGACTCGGCTGGGCCCAAAGCGAAGTGGTCTGCATCCATTTTCTTGCGGAACGCACGGTTCCCATCGTCTTTTTCAGACACGTTGGTGCAGTAATGAACATATTCAGCGACTGTATCGCCAAACTTTTCTTTGATATCTCTTAATGTAACAGGAGTATCTTCTACGACATCATGTAATATAGCTGCAGCTAGCATTTCAGTTGTAGCTTCAACTTCTTTTTCTAGAATGTCTGCAACATGAATTGGGTGAACAACATAAGGTTCACCTGTATATTTTCTACGCTGGTCACCATGTGCTTCTATGGCAAACATTGTAGCTTCACTTATTACTTTTTTGTCTATCATACTTGTTATTGTAACACGTTATTTTGTGTTTGTCAACCCCTAATGTATTGTTTGATTTCCATTTTCAAAAAGTATTTCAAGCATATCACCAGCTGCAGCACCATGTCCAGCTTTGATGATATCAACTACACTAGGAAATTCTGATTCTGTTTCAACTTCTAGTGCAGTAAGTTTCTTTTGTTTACTTGGTGCAAACATATCTTTTGCAAATGTTTCTGCTGCAGTTTGTGTTCTAAAAGAACATGCTGTTGTAAGATTAAATGGGTTATTTGATGAAAAGCAAGCAAATACTCTTCCATCATCTTCGTACCCTAGTTCACGACCATCGTAAGTACCTAAGAATACACCCATATCTTTATCAGCTAAAATGTATCGTCTCTTTTTCATGCAGTTCTGAATACTTCTCCCTTACAGCTTTAAAGTGTTCTAGATATTCGTTTGTGTCAATAATAAACTCTTGCGGGTCATTATCATCTACACCAATCAATACAACACCTTTGGATATATTCTGCCCTGTAATCTCATTAAACGCTTTAGCGTAAAAAGATACTTGCATAAAATACCCTTCAATATCCTCTGCTTTCTTCAATCTACGAGATGTCTTAAAGTCAATAACTGAAAGCTCACCTTCGTATTCTGCAATACAATCTACTTGTCCCGCTGTCCTTAATTCATCAGAATGAAGAAAACACTCTTGGAACCATATATTATTTATCTTTTTGTCAATAACGGTTCTCATTGTATTGAACATATACATATTTGCGGGTTGTACACCTTCTTTCCAATCATCTTTGTTATCAATATAATTTTCGCAAATTTTATGAACTGCAGTCCCTCGGCGTGATGCTTGTGTTGATATTCTATTTGCAACTTCTTCGCCGACGCGTTTACGCCATGCAATAATAGCTGCTTTACTTAGAATGCCAAGTACAGTAGTAACAGAAGGATACGCATCTCCAGCTGGAGTAAAGTATCGTCTTCCTTCGTTTGTTGTTTTTCTAGTTAAATGTGGTAAATCAATACCATGGTCAAAGTGCTTAAAAGCCATAATGTATTCCGTTTTTTTGTTTTAGACTACGTCAACTGTTCTAGATTCGCCTAAAAACTTTTCTCTGAAAGCATCTGCATGAGCTGCTAATTCAAACATAAATGTATATTCATCAGTTTCAGCATTATAGGCATGAGTGTAAGAACGTTCAGTTACGTTTTCGTCAATCCAATCAAAATATTCTGATTGTCTTGCTCCACTCAATTTTACTCTAAAGACTTGTTTAGTAAGCCAAGTCAGTCTGTAGTCGTCTATAGTTTGTTGTGTCATAATTTTACCTTAAGGAGTTTAGGGGCCGGAGCCCCTATTATGTTCTCTCCTTTTATTTATTACGCTACTGCAAATTTGGTTGTTCCATAGCTGATGGGCGTATGAACTTGTAATTTATTTGCACGTTCTTTAGCAATAATATATTCTTTCACTAATCCACTTCTTACGATATCTTCAACGCCAAATTTTACTACGCTGAAGCTCTGGATTTTTTCTAGTACTTTCATAAAACTACTAAGACCAGAGACATCGTGTTTGTGTCTAGTTCCTGCTAAATCATCTTGAGCTGTGTCACCACAGAAAATAATTTTGCTTGTCTCACCAACACGAGTAATAATACTATCTAACTCGTGGTACGTCATGCTTTGACATTCGTCGACTATAATAATCGAATTATCAAATGTCAATCCTCTCACAAAAGATGAAGTCATAAATTTTACTTGGTTTTTCTGTTTAAGAATTTCCCAGGCATCGCCCCGGCCAAATAAATCATTTACTATATCGGCATAAGGTACTGAATAAACTGCTTCTTTTTGAGCTTGTGAACCAGGCATAAAACCTTGTTCTCTTGTTTGTACAGCCGAGCGTACGATTACAATTTGGTCATATTCATCTTTGTTCATAATATCATTTAGACCAAGGTATAATGCACACATCGTTTTACCTGTTCCTGCCGTACCAACCGCAGCTATATTATAGCCTGTTCGATAATCATCAAATAATTCTTGTTGAGTATCTGTGATTGGCTGAATGGGTCGCATACTAAATTTTCTATCTAGTGTTCCGTTACCATTCTTAGTGAGTCTTCTTCTCTCCTTTTGTGAAATACGACGTTGTTTGGACATATATAATCTCCTTGTTAATGGAAGATAAATTTCTATTTCCAGTCATTTATCTTGTTTCCTGTATAGCTTTTGTTATTTTTCATTGACGAAAGTATATCACGAAAACCTTGGTCGGGTTTCATACGACCAAGTCGAGCACTGTCAATCACAGGTCGTGCTCCAGAAATTATTTGCTTTAAGTGAGGATTTTCTTTGAGGTAGGGTTCGCGCTCTGAGAGTTTAAGAATTTTCTCAAAGGTTTCACCGGTTTCGGTGTTTTGAAATTCGTATGTTGGCATTAATTAAATATCCAATCTATCATTATTTTATTTATTACTATTTTACTATCATTTCGTATATTTCTTTCCAATTTTTTACTTTTGGAATGGAATCGTTTTCGTAATCAGAGTTAAATAAATGTTCAATTAATACTGACCTTAGCCCTAAATTATATCCACATTCAGCGTTAAGTGGCTTATCTTCAACCCAGATACATCCACTATCTTTATATGGTAATAACCCATCGTCTTTATCAGCTCCACAGTCCAAACAGACTATTTTCTCAAATACAGCTGGTCCAAAAAGTTTTTCTAGATTTTGCTGTCTGAGCTTTCCAGCATAAAAGTCAGTACTTAAGCTGGTAATACAATGAAAGATATATCCTTCATCGTGTAATCTTTTAACATATTTGATTGCATCTCGCAATCCTGGTAGAAATCCAATCCTTGCTGATTCGTTGAATTGTCTTACCAATTTTTTACTTTCGTCTTTTGTTATACCGAAAGTTTCTGCTACATCGTAAACACCTTCTGTTACAACTTCGTAGCCGTTTTCTGACATCCATTTATAAAATGCGTATTTCCAGTCTAGTAGTACACCATCGCAATCTACTAGTATTAATTTATCAGTTCTATGGTCCATAATTTATCCTTTTCCTATTCATTATTAGATATTGTAACATGTTTTACTGTAAATGTCAACCCTTATTTGAATAGTTTTTCTATGTCCCAATTTGTTACATACTGGTCAATCTCAGGCTCACCAGTCCAAGTTATCTCTCTATTATAGGGATTATATTTGTCACCAACAAAGTAATCCTCGTAACAAACTAGTTCACCTGGTACCCTTTTATACATTTCAGCCATATCGTCGTAATTTTCTACTAATTGACGAACCAATGATTGTATAGACATAGTTGTTTTTGCGTGGAATACAGGGTCATCTGCGTCAAATGTAGCTTGATAAGTTTCGCCTACTATTTCTCCACCATGTAATTGTTTCATACGTTTAACATAATCTTCTTCTTTAGTTTTATAAGTCATTGGTACATTGGTAATAAAACCTGTATGTCCAAACGAGCCATCTCTTCGAACAGCTAACCAACTCATAATTTGAGCACGTAAATCTCGGCGATAAAGATAATAGACTTTATCAGCATGCTCTAATACAGTTTGTAGCTGAAACATATCTGTTGCAGTTCGCTGATGCATTCGTTTGTGAAAATGAGATGGCATAATTTTATAACAAGCCGGATGTCCTGCTCTAAGCTCATCAAATATATTCCAATTACTTAAAGCATAATTGGCAATATTACGATCTTTATATTTGTATTTTGCATTAAACTCAGAACTACTTAATAAATTACCAATAGGAAATTGGCGCTCATGCGAAAACAATTCACCTTTATATGGCAAATCATATTCTTCAGCTTTTTGTAATGTAAAATTAGTGCTACCTGTACGAAAATTCGTAAGTATAGCAACATTAGTAGTCATACTTGTCTTTGAGCCTTTGCTTTCGTTTTGTTTGACGGCGTTTGTTTTTACGCTTTTCATTTTGACGGTCTAACTTTCTTGGGTCATCTCCCCAGCCGTCACCTTTGCGATAATCTCTAAATCGCTTAGGCATAATTGCATTCCTTCTATCGCATATCCATCGGAGTTGTTAGCAAGTCTGGAAAGGCTTCTAACAATGTTGGTAGGGTCAATCCTTTAACTTTTGTATGAGATAACATGTTATGAGCTAATAGCTTAGCATCATCATTATCAATATCTTCTAAAAGTTTAATGAACAATTGCTCACGCTTAATTGTTTTCATATCATCGTAACCACCACCTTTAATGAAGATTTTTAAGCGTCTTGCTTCTCTATAAAGCATAGTTTTTGCTTCATCTTCAAATTGGTTTTCAGACCATGGCGGAGCTGTATCGGGTAACAAGAACTCAATACTCTCGTCGTAAATTAAACGTAATACATTGCGAAAAGGTACATTTTCGTTTTCACGAAGCCATGCAACCTTATCAGCTTTTGTTTTCTTTTTTGGAAGTTCAGATAGAACTTCGGACATAGATAATCTAATCATTTTAAAAATCCTGTATATCTGTAATCAAGTTTTTCAACTTTTTCTTAACAAAGAAATTAAAGAGATGTTCACGACCAATTTCTTTGTCTATATTAAATTGCTCAAGAATTTTGTCTTTGAACTCTTGAGGTACCAAGCTCAGGTCAATCATTTGCTTGTTTCTGTTTAAACGCAGTTTTGTCTCTTCGTCCATTGTCTCTGGCTCAGTTAAAAACTGTGTTAATCTTTTCTTAGTCATTGGTCTTTGTCTTTCACCAATAGCTAAACAATTATCAGCACTCAATATATTAGGGATGCCATCTCCAACATCGCCTTTTAATATGTGCTCTTCTAAGTATTTATTTGGATCGTTATGTCTTACCCATTTCTTCATTACAGGATTGTATTGGTCAACATTCCCATAAGTCTGTAATTGGATAAAGTCTTTGTCACCAGAAAGAATTAGAATTTTTTCAGCTCCTGTATTCATCACAGTACCATATTCATGTACTAATGTAGCAATAATATCATCAGCTTCACAGCGTTCTATATTGATAACTTTGTAAGGAAAAAATTCTTCAATCTCTTGTCTGATTCCATGGATAACATCAAAAAGTTTATTCCAATCCATATCTGAAGCGTCGCGACCTTTTTTACGATTTGCTTTGTAATAAGGAAAATAGTCACGTCGCCAAACGTCTTTGTTATCGCAACAAAGAACAATTTCTCCATATTCTTCAGAGAATTTTTTTCGATTGAATCGAATTGAATTTAAGAACATATGACGAATTAAATTTTCGTCTGGTTCCACGTTGTGATGATTACCAATACTCGCAAAGAGTGAAGCCAACATCACTTGGTTGTAGTCTACTAATATCATAATTTTACCATAATTTAATTTAAGAGTATATTATATCATACTTCTTCGTCGTTGTCAACCTCTAAATTTGTTAGTGTAGTTTTTAACCCACCAACAGCATGTCCTTCGTCACTTTCTAATACTGCTACATTTTTTTGAGCAAAATCTTGAAGTGGATGGTCAACATTCAATGTTTGTAGATGTAAAGCTTTAATACTTTCAAAAATGAGAATCATGTTTGGAAAATATTTGTTTATATCTGAATCAAAATCACAATTTGCACGGGCCATTTCGTGTAATACATTTTCCCATATAATTTCAGCTAAATCATTTGCATAATTTTCTTTATAAGTTGAAATTTTATCTTTAACTTCAGCCGCTGTCATTGGTGGGTCTGAAATTAATCTAGGAAACTGGACTACGTTATTTTTGTCCGCCATTAGTTATATTCCTTAAAAGTGTGTTCCACATTACTTGGAATGATTGAACACTGTTTCTTGCTAGATTAAACCTATCTGAATAGGTAAATCCATTAAAATAGTTTGGATTTTGTTTTATACTTTCTAGTACTTGTTTTGCTACTGAGAATGCGTAGTTTGCATGGAACTGTGGGTCTTCGTTCCAATCATACATAATTGTAGCATTCTGTGCAGTTTCAGGTAATGCACCATAGTTTGGATGGATACAAATCACCTGGCTCTTAATTGCTTCAATCAAAGCAATACAAGAAGTTTCTTTCCAAATATTTGGATATAAGAAAATATGTGCATCATCAAGCGCTTTTAAAACTTCTTCGTTAGATTTAACTCCGTGATATGTCATGTTTGGATGTGCTTCAATATTCGCAAATAAACCTTTATAAGCTTCATTACGTTGTTCCCATCCGTAAATTTCAAAACCAGAGTAAACATCAAGATGAATATTATCGTATTGCTTACTTAATGCATCAAATACAGGAACTAATAATTCCAATCCACGATGTGGTGTTGTATGGTAGATAAATCTAATAGTATCTGTATTTTTCTCTCTTGGTGCAAATTGTTTTTCAACAGCATTATAGATAACGCTACATTTGCTATAAGGAATACCAAATCTCACAATATATTGGTCACGTTGCCATGCTGATACAAAAACAAAATGGTCAAACTTTTCCCAACCACCATCTAATAAAATTTTATTTTCTGGGTCTTCAGCTAAGTCGTGGCACCATAAAATATTTAATACATCATCTTTCAGTTCACGAGGTCTGCTCAAATGAACTGCTACTTTTTCTTGTAGTTCTTTATCTACGAGGTCAACAAAACGTTGCCTCATCATTTCAGTTCCGCCTTTAGCGTTTTCTGATTGTTCGGAGTTAATTACTTCTCCTTTATACACGCAACTCATTTTCTACTCTCTCTAATTTTTCGTTAACAGACTTTTTAAGACTGTCTGCATAATCTCTTAATGTGCTAATAGTCGTATACAAGTGTCCTTGTGCTTGTCTACCATCAATTTGCTTTTCTAAATCACTAATCACAATTTGCACTGCACATAATTTTTCTAAATCATTCATATTTCGCTTCCTCATAAATTTCATCTAATGATTTTTGTGACCCTTTCTTTTCCCACCAATCTTTTAAAAATTCGTATGAGTAAATGGCAGAGTCTGCCTGTTTGTTATAATAATATATATTCTTCGAACGAAAGTCTGTTACGTTCTGATTGAACAACGGAAATGTATACACTGGTCCAAACCCATGCATCACATTATTTTCAAATGAAGGCGGAGCTCCAAGTGGCATTCTATAATGAATTGCTAGAGGTTTATCGTTTTCCGTTTCAATAAAATAATAATCAATAATCTGTTTTGCATATTCACGTTTGAGTGCATATGCTTGTAATCCATGGTCCCATAGTCTACGACGACGAATCATCATAGGTGGATATTCGATATCTGTTTCATAAGGATATTCAAATACATTACATAAATGCAATGCTCCCCATTCAGCTTCGATACCTTCAATAAATTCCATGAGTGTAAAGTTCCAAAGCTTTACAGGCTCAAAGTCAACATCATCTTCAAAGAATAAACCAATCTCTTCGTTAGTATTTTCATACCACCATTTGATTGTAAGTAAATGAGATGACGTAACACCCTTGGTCATTATTTCTAACAACCCTGGCTCGCCTATAAACGGTATAGAATCTTTTCCATATCGCTCATAAACATGCACATGGATATTATTAACACCAAGTTTTGAGAACTCTTTTTCCGTGTATGCTTTACGGTCGGGACAATCAGCTAGATTGATTATGTTCGGTGTCGGTATTTTCTCTAATTTGCTCAAGTTTGTAATCTTCATTTAGTTCATTGTAAATATCAGTTAGAATACTATGGAAGTTTCTTACTGAGCCATTATTATGTATACGATAAGTATTTACATTCATTTCTTCTTCTAAAACATAAGCACTATCAATAGGTGTTTCGTAATTAATAGTGTATTCTTTAATTAGATTACCATTAAAATATCTACGACTGTCTGATGAATAATCATGACCATCTCTTGTAATCTGAACAATTACAATATTTTCATTGCCAACTTTTTCGATAAGTGGTTTGAGTTCTTCTACAAATCCACCATCAGCAACTGCATAATGTACTTCATCTTCAATTTCTTCTGCAACTAATTTACCAAAGTAATCTAATCCTTTCTTTGGCTTCATAACATTTTCAGAAACATGTATCATTGCTTCTCTTCGTGAATGGTCACCAAGAGCATGTTCTACAACTTCTTTTTGGTCTCGGTCATTATAACCTTGCATGAACCAATCTTTGTCCACTCCAAAAAATTCAATTGTTTCTTTAAACAACTGATGTTTAAAACTTAATGATTTAAAGCCAAACATCTCTTTATATAAAGATGCAGCTTCGTCTTTACCACTGCCTGGTGGTCCGTTAAATATTACTATCATTTTCTTTTCCGTTAAAAAATCCGAATTTTGCGATATAATAAGAATCGACAATATCGGATATTGGATTATATCCCTTTATTATATCAAGTTTAGCGCGAATGTCAACCCCTGTTTCTTCATTAAAGGATTCTAACATTAAATCTTTATTCGCATTGCCTTTACCTGTGGCAAATTTCTTAATTTCTGTAGGAGCAGGTACAGTGTACTCTATTCCTTGTTTCCAGAGTTTATATTTAAGGAGTCCTGCGTTTTCTGCAATTTGGAAAACTCTTCCGACTGCTCCAAAGGCGTATCCTTCAATAGCAACTCTACTACATCCGGCGGCAGATATCCACTGTAAACTCCACTCGGCCAAATTATTGAAGCGCTCACAGTCTTCGCTCCATTCTGGATAAACTGAACAATTGTAGTTTTCAGCTTCTCTAATTTTTTTCTCATTTGGCACCATGTAATAAAATTTGCAATTTGAATAACTCCACTCTTCGCCTGAATGTACACAAACTGCAGGTGATGTTAAACTGTAATCTACTCCTGCAACGACCATAATAAACTCCTCATTATAAAGGATTATTTATATTAGTCGGCACGGTAAAATATGTGACTTCCTATTGTTCCAACGACCTGTAATGTTGGAGCCCAATATGGGCTAATCCAATCTGCATGATAGTGAGTAGAACCTTCAGTCAATCCACGATATTTTCCTTCTTTAAGAATTTGTGTTGATATTAAAACAGCTTCATTCCATGCATCGCTATCATAAGGGTCGTCACTTTTTCCATCGCAATACCAACTGAACTGACAACGATTACGCACAGGTACGAGTTTACTAGAGTCTTTCCAGGATGGTTTGTGGTCTCCCTGGTATATTACATCACATACTGTATGTGGGTATCTATCGTCTCGTACTCTATTCAGAACCACATCTGCAACTGCAAATTTACCTGCAAGATTATCACTTCTTGCTTCATGGTAAATATTAAGTGCCATACAATGTTCTGCTTGAGTTAAGACATAATCAAATTTAATTTCTTTTGTTTCACCGAACAAAGGACTTACGATTGTAAGGGCTAATAACCCACTTATTATTTTACGCATTATTTTCTATCTGTATAGGCTTTGAGTAATTCATCGCCCTCTAGCTTTTCTCCAAAGATATGAATGAGTTCTCCATTTTGGAATCTCTCGATATGTCCATCTGGATAAGAATAATCAACTACCATTCCGTTGTCAGTATGTTTTTGAGTTTCCTCTGTTTCATACCACATTGACTTTAGTCTATGCATATGCATTCCTGTAGATTGCTTATTCCATTCATCTGCTTCAATTAACATAGAGTATTTCTCCACCATCGCTTTATATTCAGTCATCATTTTTCTTCCCTTCAATCTCACCTTTTAAGTCGTCGAGTGCTTTCTCGAGGTCTTTCAAGTGAGGATATCTAGTATACGCTGGGTGCGCATAATTACTTGTAACATCAGCTGCGTCGTCAACAGCTGAAGGTTTTTTATTAAAGATTCTATCCCATTCAGAATCAAACTTTTTCTTATCTTCGGGTCTTCTTTTTGAGCCCTTGCCACCGTGCCATTTACTCATAATCTACCTAATTTACTCATCGATTGATGAACTCTATCTAAATCTGGGTCGTTAAGATATCCATATATTCCTAAATCATAATTCTTATATTCAGACATAAAGTCAAGTGGTGGCTCACAGAAAGCTTGGTCTTCTCTATCCATAAAAGCAATTTCCCACTTACCTTCTTCATATCCATAAGAACCAGTAAACTTTACAGCTGATACAATATAATCATCATAATCAAATTGTATTCGCACTCCATCGTGCCATTTTTGTTTTGCAGGCCATTTAGGCATTAGCTCATTCTCCCTATAATAAATCCTAGCCAAAATACGAAGATGTCAATAAAGAAATGCATGATAAAACTTAGTGCAAAAATTTCTTTCCAATGAACTTTGCAAATATTAAACCATTCAGCAATTTTCTTCATTAATCTTCTCTTTGGCCAAATCCATAATCAATTACAACTGGGAATCTTGGTATTCCATCAGGCGTCTCGTTAAAGTATCTTAGTGTTGCCCAATTTGGTGTATCACCATTGTCCCATAATTTTTTAAGTACATCTTGTGTACCTCTTACTCCTGCTCCAAAGTTTGTACCATCTGGTTTTTGTAATACAAAATGTTTTACATAACCAGCCCAGTTACCTTTACCTTCTAACATTGAAACAACTTTAAATTCGTCAGTAATAAACTCTTTACGCTTTAGTAAGTATTTACTTCTTTTGTTTTCGTAAGGCATATCGTATCGCACCATTTGCCCTTCGTAACCATCTTCCATCCATTGACCATAAAGATTGTCTAAACTTTCTTGTGATTGTACTGATATAGTTTCTACAACTTTAATTGCATTCATGTCAGAAAGTGTCATACCCAGCCTAAAAAACCTGCTTGAGAAGACTAAATCGCTCTCAGAAGTGTCATACATATCATAAACATGGTATTGCACAAGCTTTTCCGATTCTAAAATGTCATACTCTGTAGATTTTTGTTTACGAACAAGAGATGTAATTTTATTAAAGTCATCTTTAAGTTCGTGGTTATATAACTCACCATCGAATACATACTCTGGATGCTCATCAAATATTCCTTTAATTTCATTCCAAATATGTGGGCAACTTGTAATTGGCTTATTTGCTCTCGTCCAAAGTCCACTCTTGTTTGCAATGCATCGTATACCATCGAGCTTTGGTTGAGCGATAATTGGAAAATCATCATTCTCTTTATAACCACCAGCTAACATTGGTTTAAATGCTGTATAAGAGTCGATGTCTTTGATATCTTTGAAGTACTCTTTTTCAATTCTACGATCGTAGATGCTCATTGCTTCAGTTATTGCTTGAGTATAAGCAGTGGTTGCATTTGCACGACCAACATTTTTTGCTTTAGTTTCTTTCCAGCCTGATGTTACAAGCTTTCCATCTTTAATTCCAGCAATACTTCTAATTGCAGCAACATCATCTGAATCCCAACCATATTGAATAGTCAGTTCTCTAATTTTACCTTTTGTATCTCTTTTATAGAGAGTTGGTAATGATGATATATTTTGCATTAGTTTCTCCTCATTTTAGCAATCTCTTCTGCTTGTTTAGTACCTTTCATAACTGGAACCGCGTTTGATTTATGCATAGTAGCAATACCAACAATCAGGTCTCCAGTATACTTAAGTGTTTCTTTCTTTGTACCACTACCACCACCTGTAACTTCAAGCGATGGATAGTTTGGTGTTTCTCTGCGATAAGCAGATTGTGGTTTGTAAGTTTTGAAATTTTTGTAATTGCGTGGGTCAGGCATTTTGATGCGACCATAAGAATAATCAATATACTCTTGTAGAGTATCATATCGTAAGTCGTGCATACCTTTACGTTTCATGTCACGATTGTGCTCTCGCCATTGCAGCTCGAGCTCTTGTAATTTTGCTTTGGTTAGTTTGACTTTACGCTTTTTAGTGCTGATTGTCGATAAACCTCTAGCTAATCCCATAATATAAACCTTCAAATAAAATACAATTATAACACGTTAGAATGTATTTGTCAACCCTTAAAAAAGGGAGTCGGTGGTCGTCCGTTTGGGTGTTCCGTACTTACAGTCAGTATGTCGCTGGTTCTGGTGTTCCCTACTAGGAGCGGTAGCCGTCGTGGGTCCTTGCAATTTTGCTCGCCGTCATGGTTTATTCCCACCAACTCTTTGTTTGTTTACCTTCTGCCTCTATAGGCTCTTGGTAAGTTACTTTGTAAACTATCCTTTGCTACTTGTTTAAGCCATCTTTTTCTACCTTCAGCTTTTTTACGCTTACGCTTGGCAGTTGGCTTTTCGTAAAATTCTCTAGCTCTTAATTCTTTTATAATTCCAGCTTTTTCAATCTGTTTTCTAAATTTCCTTAAAGCTATATCGAAAGGCATATCTTGTGGTGGCCTTCTATCTTTTGGATGTCTTGGCCTTGCTCTCAAATCAACGGTTCTACCATTGAATTGTTTATTATTATTAAATTTTCTCATATTGGGTTTATTATAATTGGTTTTGTTTGATTTGTCAACCTTTTTTTGCATTTATTTTCAAATTAAAAAAAGGGAAGCACTAAGCTTCCCTCCAAAAACGGCCAGGCGAGATGTCACCCACGTGGATTGTTTTTGATTAGGCTCCCCTAAGAAAGTCCAATACTGTTTCAGGTGATGTTTCTCCGTAAGGGTCAGTTTCACAATCATCAGATTTGCCAGGTTCAACAAACATCTTTTCGACAACACCATCATTTACAATCATAGCGTATCTCCAAGACCTTGCGCCAAAGCCTAGGTTATCTTTACGAACAAGCATATCCATTCCAGCGGTAAATTCACATGAACCATCTGGGATAAATCTCACATTTTGTACGCGTTGGTCTTGCAACCAAGCATTCATAACAAAAGCGTCATTACATGATACACAGTAAACATCATCAATCCCTTCTGCTTGAAAATCCTCAAACCTAGCTTCATAGCCGGGTACTTGGAAGTTTGAACAGGTTGGAGTAAATGCACCTGGTAATGAGAATACAATTACTCTTTTACCACCGAAGTAATCATCGGTAGTGAGTTCTTGCCATTCAAAATCACCAGTATCTACGTTTCGAGAGCGTGTTTTAAAAGTTACATTAGGTACTCTTTTTTCCATAATATATTTTCCTATAGGTTAGTGAGAGGGCATTGCGCCCTCTCGTCAATTAAAGTTATTCTACTAAGAATTCCTTTTTATTATTGATTTTAATTTTCTGTGGTTTTTTATGGTCTGGAATAATTCGTTCCAATCCAATAGTTAATAAACCATTTTTGAAGCTAGCTCCGACGACTTCAATGTCATCTGCAAGAGTAAAGCTTCGTGTAAATTTCCTTTTGGAAATTCCTTTGTGTACAAAGACTTCAGTTGTTTCTTCTTTTGTATCATACGTTGATTTGATTGTCAACTGATTTTCTTTGACTTCGATATCTACATCAGATTCATCAAGTCCCGCAAGAGCTAATTCAATAGAGAATTTGTCCTCGGCTTTATTTACTCTGATGTTATAAGGTGGAAAACCTCCGCCTTGAGTTGGGTGGTTTTCAATTTCGACCAATCTATCGAAGATTCTATCGAACCCCACAGTGAATGGGGAAAGGTTGTGTATATTTAATCCAGTCATTTTTATCTCCTTTTAAGCAAGATTATTATTATACTATGGTGGCTATTAGCACACCGCCTATGTGAACCGATAATTCGTATTCACAAAATTATTTATACAGCTTCAGCGCTTTTACTAATAAAATTTTTAATAAAATTTCGTACTTCACGCGATGCAGATGTGTCATCATCTTTACATAGCTGTATGAATTGTTTCTTTTGTTCTTTGTTAATCTTAATTATTAACGTATCATCTTTTTTCATTTTTGTCACCTTTTTGTCACACGTATGTAACATTTGATATAAATAAAGTATATACAAAATATTTATAAGGAGAAATACAATGCTATACGATATATTCAAAAAATTCGACAAACTAATGAAGTCTGGCGATTTCTTAAAAGTAGCCAATAAATTCTTAGCTACACTTCTTATTGTTCCTTCATTAGCTTTTGCAGATGAAGTTAATATTCGTCACATAGACCATACAACTATAATGACTAAAGATGCAATGGTCATATTAGACAAAACAGCTGGTAAATTTTGGAATGCAAATTTAGATTGCAAACTTCCAATTACCACCGACTCTAAAGTCAATTTTAAAACTGACTCAAGAACAATTAAGGAAGGTTCAGAACTAACATTTATTATTGGTTCTAAACAAAAAGATACGCACCAATGTAGAGTTACAACTCTAGCTGCTCTTTAATCTCCAGTACTTCCTATTCCACCATCTCGGTCAGTTTTCTGGCCGGGACGTTCACTAATAAATTCTGGTATATGTTGATGAATAGGCTCAATCATACATTGAGCTAATCTTTCACCGTTATGTATACGGCATAAACTATCGGAAATGTTATGTAGAAGAATATGCGTTTCTTCGACATAATCACAATCTATAATACCTACTCCGTTACTGAGCGCTAAACCTTTTTTGGCAGCTGCACTTGAACGAATAAACATTTTCATTACATGGTGTTCAGGTATATCAAATATTAAACCTGTTGGAACCATTGCTCTTTGGCCAGGGTGTAATAAAAATGCAGGTTCACCATCAATTTCTTTAGTTAATATATCAACTTTTCGATTTACTGTATTATACGCTTGTATCTTTTCACCAGTCACAAAGGCTGCGGATATGTCGAAGCATGCACTGCCTCGAGTAGCGTAAGTTGGAAGGATTGCACATTCTTTAGTTTTAAACACATTCATATTATATAAGTTACTAATTTGTTATATTGTTAACTAGCTTTTGCGTTACCAATATTGTATTTTACAGTTAGTTCCCAATCGTCTTTTTCTTTAAACGATATAATTTTGATTTGATTTAATGATGCTACTGGGTCTTTTGTCTTTTCAGCATCTACAATCTTTACTAATTCCCACTCTTCTAATAGGTTAACAATTGTGTTCCTACGAGCGTGGTCTTCTTCTGTAAAAGTATTATGCTTACCGTCAAGGATAAACAATTCTTTAAAATGCAGAATTGAGTATCTACCTTTCTTGTGTAAAATGTGGCAGGACTGAAATAGCTTCTTGTCTTTACGACTAGAAATACCAATCCTTGTAAGTGTTTCTTTAATTTTTAAGAAACTATCAGGTGTAGGAAGCGTTACTTCAACGCCAACACCTCTAAAAATATCTTCTTGTTCCATGATACATATTCACCTTTTTAATTATTGTGACTGATGGTATATAACCACTATAAGATTTATTTATCTTTTTCAAGCCTTACCCTCCTGTCACAAGTCGGTCGTGAACACTTTGAAGCTGTTCTTCATTCAGAACTTTGAGATATTGCTTTGCCACTGTTCGGTTACATTGATATACTTCTTGTATCGCATCGAGATTCACATCTTTATCAGCCTTCGGCCACTTAGAGAATCTTTTACGCTTTCGTAATACAGCACGGTAGTAATCAAACTGTGCTGCTGGAAATAACTCATGCCTCTGGTTCATTTCATTAGCATGAAGTATCGTATCTTCGAAGTTCGTAAACCCACGGTTAACAATATAAGCATTGTATTGTTTTTCCGTTACATCTGGTATGTCGCTATCTCTTATGATGTCCGCTTTACTAAAAGAAGCGGCATTCATAAAATCAAACGGACTTAAATCACCCTTTGCCATTTTGTATTTCCTCTATGTTCATAAGAATTTCGTTCATGTCTTTTGCACAAGTTGCGCACATTTTGAGTTCCGCTTCACCATCCGATGCTTGGTACTTTAGAGTGTATTCTTCACCTCCTTCTACACTCACGTCGCAATTAAAGCATTGGTATGATTTTTGGAAATCAATTTTCATTAGACATACTCGGATTCAATCATAACTTCAGTTAAAAAGGCAACCATGTTAACCTCTTGGTCAGCTACGAAATTACTCTTATACATATAGTCAGCGAGAGTCACAACAAAACCAGGTTGGGTTTTAAATTCTACTCGTTCTTGCATCATATCATAGATACGTCTGAACATCTCATTCATATCTTGGTCTGAGTTCTTTGCTACCCATTTACGCATATTCGTAAAGTCTTTTGATTTGAGTAAGTTATATAACTCATCAATACTTTCTTGTTTTAGATTTACAAATATACCTTCGTCGATTTTACCTGAAGCTGCATAAGATTGTAGTTCAGTCAATACACGACGGAAGTCTGGGAAATGTTTTTCAATAACTTTTGCTACAACACCTTTATCGTAAGCAACATTCTCATTCTCAAGAATATTGATAACACGTTTAAAGAATTGCATAGCAAGAGCTGGACGCTCTGTCGTTTCAATAGTAAAATCTACTTCAGATAACCTTGAACGAAGCGGAGCAATAATTCTGTTTTTGAAATTGCAAGTAAATATAAATCCACAGTTCGCTGAATATTCTTCAATGAAATTACGAAGAGCAGGTTGTACATTTGCTGCACTGAGATAATCTGCTTCGTCAAAGATTACATATTTTCTGCCTCCACCAAGGGAAACAGCACTTGCATAAGTTGAGATATCATATCGAAGAGTGTCGATATTCACATTAAGAGAACCATTTTTAACGATATAGTCACAGCCCATCTCATCGAGCATAGCTTTAGCGATCGTAGTTTTACCTACTCCTGGTCCGCCGGTTAGTAATAAATTGGGTACACTTTCGTCATTTACGAACTTACGAAAAGTGTTTTTCATTTTTTCTGGTAAGATTGTATCGTCAATTGTTTGCGGACGATATTTCTCTACCCAGAGTACTTCATTTTGTTTGTGTTGCATAGTTCACCAATAATCATAATATAAAATAAATTGAGGGCGGGGATAAGCGAATGCTGTATCCCCTGTTCTCGAGAAAGAGTGTTGGTCTTAGTCAACCAACTTGTCAGCTAATTCACCGGTTGCTGGTTCGGCTACATCCACACTTTCTTCTCCGTTAGGAGCTTCTTGCTGTGGCATGTTTTGTCTCAAATAAGCTTCAAGCTTATTCCTTAACATTCCGACACCTGCCAGTTCATTACCTTGGAACCCGCCTCTTGTTGATACTACATCAATAAGTTGCAGGACTGTTGAGAGGTCGTTCATATTGATTACGACTTCTTCTTGCTGTTGCTGGCCACCGAAGTTGCCTTGTACTGCGTCATTCATAGTTTCACCTATCCTTTATTATATGTTGACTTTGAATCTATTGCCACAAAGTAAGTGACGTTGTCCCCTTTGAATTCTGAAATCCCTTTTGAACAAATGGTAACTTCATAATCCATCGGCATTAGTTTCAAGTTATCAGTTTTAATGATGACTCTAAACTCATCGTCAGTTTCACCAATTTCAACACCAAAGTCATCTGCGTTGTCATTAGCACTGTCGATTGCTTTGAGATAACACTTGCCGCTTTCGCCGACAAACGCAATCTCGGTAAACTGAAGAACTCCTGCTGCTTTGAGTACTGAAGAAAGGTCACTTTCTGTTACACTCACAACAACGTCTTCAGATGGTATATTTATATCTTTTTCAGGCGGAGTATGAATCATAGAGATGTCTGCATAGACATACTTGGTTCGTCTCTTACCTTCAGATATAATAAAGTATTTATCTCCAAACTCAACGTCTGGGTCATTATACAAGCTTAATATTGAAAGAAATCTAGATAAGTCATATACACAAGCTTCGCTTGGTATTTCATCTGGGATTTCTGCAATCGCAATAAGCGTTTTTTCTGGAGTAATCGTCTTAATAGTATTACCGGGCTTTAACAAAACTGATTTGTTAATTGCAGTAAAACTTTTTAGGACACTCAAGGTTTCGTTAGAAAATTTCATAATATAAATTTCTCCTGATTTATGAAAGGTTTATTATAACATACTTTTAGTAATTTGTCAACCACTACTTATAACTCTTTTTACTAGAAGTGTTATCAGCAGTTGCTGTCACTCCAAGCTCTGCAATGGAACCCATACCACCTTTAAAGATATATGTTCCTGTGTGGTTTAGCTGCATCCAAGGACACATCCAAACTTTCAGACCCGCTTTACGGGCTTGCTTACAGAAGAAATAATCTTCTGATAAGTAACGCTTAGAATCTGGGTCAATAACACAATCAAAGAAAGCTGTAATTTCTCTTGTGCCATCAAACTGTTCGGTTCGTACATGGTCTGGTAAATAGGAAAGCTCTGGATAAGCATCACGGTATTTCTCTAATGCTTCTCTTGAGATTAACATAAATCCAGTTCCTGCTTCTTGTACTTCAACCGGCTCACTCAATTTAAATGATTGCATACCTTTAACTGGGTTGAATACAAAGTCTGATGTAAATCTTTCTAGTTCAAATGGATTCTCATCTGATTTACCCATTTGCGCAGCTCTAGCTACTTTTTCCCATGCAATTGTTTTCTTAGGATAAGGTCCTGTTACAATTGGATATTCTTCTGGGTCTTGTAAATGTAAACCAAGTAATGCTAATGCATCACGAGGATTGAATGCAATATCTGCATCAATAAATAATAAGTGAGAACAATCTGAACGTAGGAATTCGTCTACAATATAGTTCCTAGCACGTTGTACAAGGCTCTCATTGAAAAGGAAATAGTATTTTAATGGGATACCATGAGTAGCACATAACATGCTTAGATCGTTGGTAGCTTTTGTGTAAAGGCCCGTTGCTTGACCACCATACATTGGTGTACCAACAAAGATACTATGCTTTCTTAGTTCTTCTGTTTTAATTTCAATTTTCATATTTGCTCCAAATCATTTTCTGCTCTTACGATTGCTTGTAACCTAAGTACATCTGCTAATACATCCCAAGAACTATCATGCGCTTTAAATGTTTTATCCCATTTTTCTGTGTCGGCAATAGGACAGAATCCGTTTTGTTTGTTTTCAAAGTTAAATTTAGCATCAATATAAGTTCTCATATCACGTACCATATAGTATTTCAAATAGTTATAGAGATGAGCTTTACGACCTTGACTATCAAAAAGTCTTGTAATAATAATTGGGTCGAAAGCATTACCACGAGTCCACCAATGGCCGATATTTTCGTCAACAACTAAGTTGTGAAAATTTGATACGAACTCTTTTACTGTAAGGTCTTGCTGTGATGGTTTAATTTTATCACGAACTTCTTTAGATTGTTCTGACCAAAACTGAATTACATCTTGTTCAATCTCATAACCATATTCCTTAACTTGTTCTGCAACATTAAGCTTAAACCTACGAGTTTTATTGATGTCTGCTGGAGTATAAGGATTTGTAGTAAAATTATCCCAGTCAAAAATCATTACTGAACAGTCAACGACCGCACAAGTTGTAGGCTCTGTGCCCATTGTTTCAAAGTCAAGTACTAAATGTTTTTTCATGTCATAAACTCGGTTATATCTACAGATGAGTGACTATCACGAATACGCTGTGATAAATTGTCTTGGTACATAAATGTAGCATCTTCCATCGGTAATTTTTTCTCTATTGCTTTCTTAACCTGAGTAGCCATATCCCTTGCAGTTTTGTAAGGTACATTTTGGCAGATATGGTTGATGCTTTTCTCTGGGTCAAGTAATTCATAATCTTCAGGAAGTCCCATGATGTTCATTGCTTCCCTTATGTTTATATATCTATCTTCGACGGGGTGAGTAAGAACATGTGGCATATGTACTACAAATGCTCCAATGTATCGAATAGGAATCACTGTTCCTCTCCACATTACTCCACCACCTGCTTTAAGTTTTTCATATCTTCTCATACATTTATCGGCTTCTCTATCAAGTCCTAGCCCTCTCATGTATTCAGATACTTCAGCATAGTTTTTACCGTGGTGGTGTATGATTTCACTTTCAACATTATACGATGCTCTTGTGAATGTTTCGTCTTCTCTTAATTCTGCTGCAAAATCACTATGAGTCATTCCGCCTTTTATTTCTTCTAATAAGTATTTGTAGTATGGGTCATCTTGAGATGGAATGCGCTTATTAATTGTTTCTGTTTGGAAATTAGATTTTGTTTCTAATAATAAGTCAGTAATGGTCGGCATTTCTTTATCAAAATACTCAAATACCGGTACCTTATTTTTAAATACATCTTTTTTCCAAAAGAAATAAAACGATCGCCTACGAACTTGAGGATTACCATGTAGTAATGTTTTCGTAGTATAAATTGTCATGTTATAACCAGCTTCTTGCCCAATTTCCATAAGCTTCTTTTTCATAAATGCGCCAACATTAGTAGCAAGAGCAGGAGCGTTTTCACCCCATAAAACTTTAGGAGCAATCTCATTGAGTACAAATTTTGTAGATTTTACAAGCCATTGGTTATTTGGATTCTGTTCACCATAAGAATTGTGATAACTACTCAAACCTGCACAAGGACATACTGACGATACCACATCAACTTTCTTATATCGCTTAGGTGCATTCTCGCCATCAACAACGTGATATGGAATATCGTGGTCGTGTTCTTTATAATAATTTAACAAATGCTTTTCATTACCTTCAAATCCGCCGTATGTCATTAAATACTCAGGCTTCTGTCCGTAAGCTTCGTCAGATGCTAATATCTCCCCTCCAATCAGTGGGATAATTCCTGCATGTTTCATTCTACTACTCCTAAAAGCTCACTTCTTTGTGTTGCTTTATCTAGTGGGTGGTTATCATAAAGACATTCTTTTTGAGCCTTACCCAGTTTTGTTAATTCTTCAACAGACATATTTTCAACACTTTCAATTGTATTTCCAACGTATGCCTCCCCGTAAATTGCACCCTCTGCATCTGAACATACAAGTACTGACTCTACATCAGCAACCTGTTGAACACGAGATCTCCACCAACCAGAACCTGCATGGTAATATTCAGGCATCATGCAACCCC
>Ga0181575_10000692_pt1 | contig 24739 bp, 22 predicted proteins | sample 101ome_23_FD_145599 | JGI IMG/M metagenome (GOLD analysis project Ga0181575, IMG submission 145599) | Coastal salt marsh microbial communities from the Groves Creek Marsh, Skidaway Island, Georgia - 101411CT metaG (spades assembly) | ecosystem: Environmental > Aquatic > Marine > Intertidal zone... | reverse complement strand
TGAGATCATGCAGGGTATGCCTGTATTTATCTGTGATGATGATGCCATTGAAGAGACCCTGGTGCCGATGAAACACAGTCTCGCGCTCTATATCGGCGGTATGGGTGCCAAGTCCCGCAATTTCCACAACGAGTTGGTGAAGCGCATGGGCTTTGAAGAAGCGGCAGAGAAGATCCAGGACCTTTACCTCGATGGCAAGAAAGATGAAGCTGCTCAGGCTGTACCGACGCAGCTGGCAGACGAGCTCTCGCTGGTGGGAAGTGTTGACCGGATCAAGGACCGATTGCAGGTCTGGGAAGAGACGCCAGTAACGTCGTTGCTGGTGTCCGCCCGCAGCCAGGATGAGTTGCGGACGTTTGCAGAATTGGTGCTCGGTTAGGAGCTGCACATGCCTTATGTCGAAGGAAGAACAATCCATGACGCGGATTCCCATGTCATGGAGATGCCTGAGAAAATTCTCGAGTTTATCGAGACGAAACATGTCGCAGCCTTAAAGCAGTACCTCAGGCCCAGGAATGAAGACTGGGAAGCTGAGATGGAAGCCCTGCACCAGGATCCTGACTTTATCTCGCATGAGGAGTCACAGCTGCTGCTGCGCAAGAATCACGAAGCACTGGGTTCGTTTCGTAAGGAAGACCGTTCGCGCACCCTGGACTACCTAGGCTTTGCCAGCCAGCTGGTTTTCACGACGGACGCTCTGAGCAACTACAACCTTGAAACAGGTGAAACCACCGAGCTGGCACTGGCGGCTGCGCGTGCGCATAACCGCATGATGATCGATTTCTGTACCGTTGATCAGCGCCTGCTGCCCACCGCTTATGTGCCGTTGCTGGACATTGAGGCGGCGCCACGTATCGCTGAGGAAGCGCTGAAAATGGGTGCGAGTGGATTGATGATCCCCTCCACTTGCCCGCCAGGACATTCGCCGAGCCACGTTGGCTTCGAGCCACTCTGGTCGTTGGCTGAAGAAGCCGGCGTGCCGATACTTTTCCATGTCGGTGGCGAAGAAAAAATGAATCCCGCTTACATGAATAACGGGTTGCCACAGGTACTCGATTTTCATGGGGGAGCTGAAAACTTCACCTCTGCCAGCTATATGACGATCCCGCTGTCTGTCTGGCAGACGTTGTCAGTACTGATACTGGACGGTGTGCTGGACCGGCACCAGAACCTGATGTTCGGCGCAATCGAGCTTGGTGCGTCATGGGTGCCGAGCTGGATGCGTTTTATGGATGCCGGTGCGGCAGCCTTCATGCGGGGCGAAGAGCGTCTGCAGAAGCTGTCTGCAAAACCGAGTGAAATCGTCAGGCGCCAGTTCCGGGTTACCCCTTACCCGCATGAACCGACCAACTGGATTATTGAGAATACCGGGCCAGAGATCTGTATGTTTTCATCAGACTTCCCGCACATCGAAGGTGGGCGTAACCCGCTGAAGCGGTTCGGCGAGGCACTTGAAGGTGTTAATGAAGCGGACCAGCGTCGTTTCTACCGCGATAATTTTATCGATCTGATGGGGCGCGCACTGCCGGCGGAGCTGCATGATCTGCCCGGCGCCGCCTGATGCTGCGCATCTACCATGCCCCCATGACCCGTTCGCTGCGGGTGATCTGGCTCTGCGAGGAACTGGGCCTGCCGCTTGACGTCGAGAAGATCAGCTTCGACAAGGCCTATCGCTTCAGTGATGAATGGCTCAAGAAGCATCCCATTGGCAAGGTGCCGGTGCTGGAAGACGGTGACTTTAAAATGTTTGAATCAGGGGCCATGGTGCAGTACATCCTTGATCGCTACGGGCAAGGCAGGCTGCAGCCGGCAAGCGGTACGCCGGAGCATGCGATTTACCTGCAGTGGTCCTGGTTTGCAGAATCTACTTTTGCTCGTCCCCTTGGCGAAATTGTTAACCACCGCCGTGAATTCAAACCAGAACTGCCTGAAGTCATTGGTGAGATGCAGTACCGTGCTCACCAATGCGTCAAAGCAGTAAATCAGGAGATTGGTGACAAAGAATTTATCGCGGGTGATTTTTCGGCCGCCGATATCATGATGGGATACCCCTTATTTCTTTGTGACAACCTGGCGCCGTTTGACGGCTATGAAAATGCTCGTTCCTACTGGGATAGGTTGAAGCAGAGACCAGCTGCACAGCAAGTGTTCGCGCCTTAGCGCTACTGTCTGCTGTAGGCATAAAAAAGCCCGGCGTTTGCCGGGCTTTTTGTTTGCGGAACCTGTCGCAGGCTTAGAACGCGTAGGAAAATTCCACGCCGTAGGTTCGCGGACGGTTAACGTTGCCCGCCGCGAACAGTGTCGCGATCGGGAAGAACGTTTCAAACCGCTCGTCAGTCAGGTTTTTGCCGAACGCAACGACTGACCAGTTCTCAGTGTAGTAGCCGACGGAAGCTGCCACGTCTTCTCGTTCGTCGACCTTGGCCTGTGTCAGATTCAGCAGGTTGGTATCAACCTCATCGATCTTCGTGTACTTCGCGAAGATATCGAGTGAACCTTCACCCATCGGGATAGACAGCGTGCCGCCAATGCCCCAGGTGAATTCCGGTGCGTTACGCGGGGTCAGGTAAGACGCATCTTCAACGATAGTTACCGCGTCATTTGGGTTGACGTCAGTAAAGAACTCATCGTATTCCGCATCCAGGTAACCGTAGTTAACGAAGCCACGGAAGTACTCGTTGAAGACATACTGTGCTTCGAGCTCCCAGCCCTTGTAGATCACACTGGCAGCGTTGTCGAAGACCGTGGCGACCGTTTTAGTGTCCGGGTCAAGCGCGACGAATGACTCCTGTTTGTCTTCGAAATCATTGTGGAAGTAGGTGAGGTTGAGTCTCAGCCTGTTATCCATGTGCTGGCTCTTGTAACCCGCCTCCCAAGAGTTGGCATACTCAGGATCATACTGGTCACGGACGAAGTCACGGGTGTTCTGGTTCACACCAAAGAAGCCACCTGACTTGAAGCCTTCAGCGTAGCTGATGTAGGCCAGTGAATCCTCGTTGATTTCGTAGGTCAGGCCAATCTTGGGTGAGGTTTCTGTCCACTCCTGACTGAGGTCAGCATACTCTGGGAAGTTCCTGGCACGTTGTCTGGCAACGTTGGAGAGGTATGCCTGCCCGGCGATGAAGTCTTTCTCTTCTCGCGTCCAGCGCAGGCCTGCGGTCAGGATCCATTGCTCTGCAAATCGGTAGTCCATCTGGAAGAACGCTGCATAAGAAGTTGTTTCCTGTGTTTCGTACAGGATCTGCGTCACGGTTTCACCGAGCGGTATGCTGGAAAGGCCGCTGTCACACCAGACCGGCGCCAGAGCGCCAACGGTACAGGCACCCCAGATGCCAGGGTCAGCCGCTACGGCGCCGAACAGAATGCCCCAGAAGGAATCGCCGGTGACCCAGTCTTGCTCGAACTCGTTATTAAAGTAGTACAGACCGGCGGTCAGTGTGAGGTTGTCCCACTGACCTTCGAGACGGAACTCCTGGGTCAACTGGTCATACTCGTTCCAGCGCTCGATCGTAATCATGGGCGCGGCCGAAGCATCGAAGTCATAGATTCGATATTCCTCGACATCGCGATAACCTGTGACAGAAACGAGGGTGATGTTCTCGTTCAGTTCGTAGGTCATCTTCATGGTCAGCGCATCAGTATCGAGGCTGAAGTCATTGTCCTTGTCGTTTTCCGAAACAGAAGGGCGATCGAGTGAAGTCCGACAGGTACCGAAAATGGCGCAGGTCAGGAAGCCGCCGCTGTAGTCATTTTCCGGTGAACCGGGTGGGGGTGCGGGCAGCAGCCCGGGTGGCGTGTTGTAGTTAGTCTGAAATGCGTTCAGCGTACCGTCGTCTCGGAAAACCTCTGCGGTCAGCAGCAGGTCAAAGTCGTCGGTCGGCTCCCACAGGAAGGTGGCGCCAATATTGTGATAGTCACGGTCGGCGACATCGTTACCGGTAGTGACGTTCTTCATATAGCCATCGGTGGAAATGGCTGTACCGAAGAGTTTCACTGCCAGTGTATCGCTGATGGCCGTGTTAAAGACCGCGCGCACTTCTTGCTGGCCGTCTTTGCCTGCAGTCAGTTTGAACTTGCCGCCGGTCTCTCCAGTAGGACGACTGCGAACCACGTTGATCACACCGCCGACTGTGTTCTTGCCGAACAGTGTGCCCTGTGGGCCACGCAGTACCTCAATACGCTCAAGGTCGAAGTTTTCCATCAACTGACCCGCGAGTGTACCAAGATAGATTTCGTCAACCACCACGGCGATAGGGGCGTCGAAAGAGTTGTCGTCAGATCGAGTAGGACTGAGACCACGGATGTTGATGTTGGCACCGCCACCACCTCGACCGCCATCTTCGCCAACGATAACGTTGGGGGAATAACCATTCAGATCTGTCAGGTCTCTGACTGATGAGTTCTCCAATTCTGCGGTAAGCGCCGTGATAGCAATTGGAATGTCCTGTGCGGATTCCTCTTGCTTACGTGCCGTTACCACGACTTCTTCGATGGATAGTGACCTGCCTTCCTCGGCCAGGACTGGAGTTGAGATCCCCGTGCTTAGCAGAAAAATCGGCAAAGACCCGATCCCAAGCTTTGTCAGCTTTTTGATCATTGTGTTCCCCTAGATCTATAGTTTTTATTTGCAGTCAGAATTTATTACGACATCCGCAATGTGCCCAATACCTCAGATACATTGGTTTGCCAGAATCTTTTTGACACATCAGATGATCGACAGAAACATGCAGTTCGTCAACAAAAATCCCTTCAAAAATAGAGAGGTCCAGCAGGTTTTTCATGCTGCGGCGCATCATTTCTGCGTGTTTCTGGTGCAGTTCAAATCGAGCCAGGTTCAGTGCCCGGCGTCGTTGGCTTACCAGCCTGCAGCCACTCCGACATCGAGCCATCGTAGACGGCCACATTGTCAATGCCTGCAAGTAGTGCACAGGTTGCATTCAAGGTCGCTGCGATACCGCCGCCGCAGTAATTGATGAGCCGTTGCTGGTGCCTGTAATTGTCGAACTCCGTGACAAGTGCGGCCGTCGATTTGATGTAGTGACCGTCCATCAGGTTACTGAACGGCAGGCTTTCTGAGGCGGTAATGTGCCCGTGCTGCGCGTAATCAATGTCGGCCTCACCGGTGTAAAACGACCAGGGCAGGGCATTCAGTGTACAGACATCTCCATTGCCCATTGCCGCTTCGACTTCATCGATCGAAGCAAACATCCGCGGTTGTGGATCAATACTGAAGCTGGCCGGAGCGTAAGTGTTAGCCTCGGTTTCGATATCTCCCTGCCAGGCTGCGAGACCGCCATTCAGCACCCGAACGTTGCTGTGGCCGGCATAATGCAGGACCCACCAGATTCGCGTCGCCCACATGATGCTGTCGCTGGAGTAGACGACGACCTCACTGTCGTTGCTGATGCCAACGGCACCGAGTTTCTCGGCGAGTTCGACTGGTTTCGGCAGCGTAAAGTTCAGCCCGCTGGTTGTGTCCGAGATGCTGGCATGATCAAGGAAGACTGCGCCCGGTATGTGGCCCTTGTCATAGAGGCTTTGACCCGTGTCAGAGGTGTCGGGGCGGAGCACAAACGTGGCGTCGTAAAGCCTGAGCCCGTGTGAGCCCAGCTTCGAGGCCAGTTCTTCAGCTTCAATCAGGAGTTCTTCGCGATTCATCTTATTTCTCTTTATTTCTCTGTCGTTTAAATCAGTGGTGTATCTTTCATGCGCTCATTCTGGCGGACTTTCGAAGCGCCGGCGATAGATGCGGACGTCGCCGAACTCCTTCAGTTCATCGAGGTCGGGTACGGTCGTCGCCTGCAGTTCACCAATTAACTCGTATTGATTGAACAGCGACTTGTCGCGGATGCGGCTGTCGGCGATCAGCACCTCGTCAGCATACTGCTGCAGTGAATCCAGCCAGGGTAGATTGTCCCGGTCGTACAGCACATCAGCTGCGATCAGCAGATCAACCCGGCTATCGAAGTGATCCAGGTTATCCAGCACTTCTACCGTGACCTGGTTGAGCGCCGCATTCACCTCGCACGCAGCCAGTGCATGGGGATCAATGTCGCAGGCAATAACTCGCCTCGCACCTGTCTTCGCTGCGGCAATGGCGACGACACCCGAGCCGGCGCCGAGGTCGAGCACAGATCTGTTCTGACAGATCTCCGGATGCAGGGTCAGGTAATCCGCCAACACCAGGCCGCTTGCCCAGCAGAATGCCCAATACGCGGGTCGATCGAGAATGGCGAGCATCTCTTCGTCTGGCAGTGGGCCGCGCGGGTAGTCTTCGGCAATAAGCTGCAGCGCGATCCCGGATGTGCCGGGTAAATGGGTTTCAGCAAGCCTGCCAGAGGCAACAGTCTGGCGCAGATTGTTCATCAATCGATCAGACATCCAGGTAGGTTTGTTCTATGAAGAATGGTGCCGGGGCCATCATTATCTGTCTATTTGATGGTTCGCATTTTCTGACGTGCCTCCGCCCTCGGCGTTTCATTTGCGTCCTGGATGCTGGCCAGTGTCAGGGAGTCCAGCTTGCCGTCAAGGTTTGTCGGCGAAAGTTCGCCAACGTGCTGGTAGTGTCCTTCATCCATTGCGATGCGAGCGTTTGCAATGGAACCGTTTGAATCGCCTTGCCGGCCGCTGCCGAAATAGCCATAGCCTTCGATCATGCTTCGACTCGACGTGGCCTGAAAACCACATCGCCAGAGGAATTTTTCGCTCGCCGTTTTCAGAATGTCGGGCCGTAACGTCAGATGAAAAGATTCCTGCTGGCGGATGAAGGGCCTGACAACAGAATTAGTGATGATATAACGGAGTTTTTCCGATCGGTTTACGGCCCCGCCATGCAGGACCCGCCCATCCATGAGGAGGACAGTCCCGGCAGGTGCCTCGAGGTTGACAGGTGGAGGCACTTCGCCAAACGTACCGCCGCCTTCCACATAGGCGCGATGTGAGCCCGGAATGATGAGCGTTCCACCGTTGACCTCGTCGACATCCTGGAGGATGTAGATCGTATTCACGAGAAACGGGGCTTCGAGGAAAGTATAGGGCCCTGCCAGGCCTTGATCCTGATGCATGCCCTGTGGATGGCATCCGGGGTAGGAAATGTTGGAGATGAAACTCAAGTGCGTCCAGCCGGGGCCAAGGGCCTCGTCGAGTAACTGTTCAATCAGCGGACCGGCCTGGACGGCAGAGGGTTCATGGCTCATGCAGCGCACAAAAACTTCACCTTTGTTCACCAGCGCCCAGACGTGTTGTTGAGCTTCCATCAAGTAGCCGATGCCAAGTTCGCGTTCGGCAGCGGCCTGATCGCTCACTCGGTTTAAAAGCGCGTTTGTCTGTTCAGTTGATGTGCCGTCTTCGATGAGACAATAGCCCCATTGGTGAAAATCGAGGCGGAGCTGACCGATGTCTTTGGTAGGTGAGGGCAGCCCCTTGTCCTGCCAGTACGTGTGTTTGCGAGCGACCGTGGTGTCGTAATATCTGCCATCTCCCCAGGTCAGTCGCTCGTCCAGTTTTGGTGGTTTCAGCCATGGGTTGGCCGTAATCAGAGAACGATAGGGTTCCGCCGAGGTGACAAATTCACGATAGGGCGCGTCGATATCCGCGGATGCTGCAGCAACAGACTCAACGGTGAATTCTTCAGGAATTGCCATGATGCGTCTCCTTGCCTGTCGGTTTGATGGTCTTCGATTACGCCGTTCAAGACCCTCAAGTTTGCCTTTTTAATCTTGATTGTTCACCCACTCAACTCAACAAACTCGATGCACCCAGCGAAGGTTGGATCAGTCCTGCATTACCTGTAAGCTGTCAGGACGCGCGCAGCTGCGACGCTATGACGCCATGCTGATGAGAGACAACAGTAAAAAGAGTTCCATCGAAAACGCCGTATCTTTCGCTGACGTCAGCAGGTTTGTCCATGCGCTAAATGTGTCACAGACGACTAATAGACAGAGTTACCGAGCAACGGTCTATAAAGCACTGCTACTGCACTGCTGGTTCGCGCGCGGCATCCCATTCCCGCGCAAATCCCTGGGTTTTTTCCCGATAGAAGAACGGCCACGTTTTAACCGTTTCATTAATCGGTACCTCGATCTAGGACGTTGCTACGAGATCGATCAGAAAATTTACCCAAGGCCGGCGGTCATTGAGCTGCTCGAGCGTGTCTGCAGAGAGACTGATATAAGCTACTGGCTTACTAATGATCGGTTCGGCATCCAAATTGACCCCCTGATCTTGTCCTTGAGTTATCGGATCTTTACTCGGAATCAAACAAACCTTGAAGCTATATCAGGACAGTATATCCGGGTAGAGATGGCGCTTTGGGACGCCGCGGTATCGAAACACTTGAAGCATCCGCTGACTTCAACAGAGCTGTCGTCCAGATCCGGCATTCCGAAAAGTACGCTTTCTACGCTGCTCGACGCCGCGGCCAATCAAAGTTTGCTTGTCCCAGAGAAGGATGCGGACGACGAACGAATCACGCGGTGGGCGTTCAATCCACGGCATTCGAGAAACAGGGATTTACACTCGGTCGTACTCTCTACGTTACCATCTGGCAGTCAACCCAACCCTTTAAGTCAGGCGTAGGTAAAGGAAATTCTCGCCAAGAGATTAATGTCTCGGCTCACCAAAATCGAACTAATTGTGCACAACGGCATGCCTCACTTATACTTCCATGCGTGTTAGAAACTAATAACAGTGGGAGCCGAAATGCCTAAAAATCTACCATCCAAATCATTAAGTGCGATTGTGTTGACTATCCTGTCAATGACCATCTCGCTTTTCGCAAAATCCGAACCCGTCATGAACCTGATCACCATCAACACGTCTGATGGCGCTGGCTACGCCGCATGGGCCAAAAACAGCGCGAGAGCTATTGCCACCTCAAACAACGCCTCCGCAATGGGGTTGTGCTCTCCTATAGCAGGCGCAGAGCAGATGGGAGACCACTATTTGTGGACGTTTTTCGACTCTCAAGTAACTGCGTGGTCAACAGATAGTCAAAATCCTGTTATGAGACAGGAAGTAGCAAAAATGAAGGTTAAGCGTACGATCAAAGAGTGGGACAACTGGCGAATCCTGCGCGCTGCGCCCGCCACGTCTGATCGAGGCTATTTCTGGAATATCATCGTGAAGGCTGACGATCCTGCAAGCTACCTCAGTACTCTCGACAATCTCGATGCTGCGCTCAAAGCGAATGGCCATGACCTGACCATGCAGGTTTTCTTGGCCGATACCGGCCGTCGAGCAGGGCACTTTATGGTTTCCCTCAGTGCCACCGAAGGAGCAAAGCTCGGTGCAGCGATGGACGACAGAACCGAACCATGGTTTGGTGAAATACTTGCTGGTCTTGAAGGCGACCGAGAGTACGTGCATGGATTTGCTATGCAATGCGAGACTTTTTATGCAGCACCGCAGAATTAAGGCGCTGCTTTTCAGCGGTATGGACCTGATGACGGTGTTGTCAGCCTGAGCGTGACCGAAATCGAACTATCGTTGAAAGCGTTCGCATTAGGCATTTAGCTGATCAGGCCGCCTGTATTGCGGGCGAAGAAATAGAAATAAAACACATATTAGCGAGACCATTTATGAACTACGTTAAATTATTCATTATCGGCAGCCTCTTTACCTTGTCAGGCGCAGCAAACGCTGACGACCACGCCGGAAATTCGGGCCCTGGGGTTGCTGAATTCTGGAACTGCACGTTGAAAGAGGGACACACGCTCGACGAAATTCGTCAGCTGTCCTCAATCGTCGAGCAAGTTAATAAAGACACCATCAAAGGTAAGGTTGGCCAGTGGATATTCCAGCCTTTCGCGGGAGGTGACATGACGCCGGGCCGATTTGTACTGATGACTGCGTGGCCAAGCTTTGCAGAAATGGGTAAAGGTTTTGAAGCCTGGTTCGGTCAAAATGTCGGTGCAGAAGGGATGCAGGTATTTGGTGACGCCGCTGTCTGCCAATCGCGAACCATTGCGACGATTGAAGAACAATTCGACGCGATGGACTGACAGAGACAGCCCGTTTGAAACTTCAGGTTTCTGGCGGGCTGGCTTTCTTGCTTCACAGCAAGATTTTTTTTCTGCAGTGCCAGCTTTGCAATTCGATGTCTGGCCAACGCTCCACTCTTAACTCTCAAGTAAAGGATCCCAATGATGCATATCAAGCGGTTCGTTCTAACCCTGACTGTCTCTTTAGGCGTGACTTTAGCTCAAGCGGATAACCACGCGCCGCCCACCCAGGCGGTGGCCATGGAGTCCGCCATCTGCAATTTTAACGAAAACAAAACGATGGCCGACCTCAACGATGCGCTTGGGGTATTCAAAGGTTGGGCTGATGGCAATGACTACAACACACTGCTAACCCTTAATACACCGCTCTATATCGGCGGGGGGAGCAGTATCCCGGTCCTGATGCTGGAATTCACCAGTTACGCCAACATGGGTGAAGGCTGGGATAAAATTGGCGAAACCGGTGCGGACATGCTCGCGGCGGTGGACAGCGCCGTATCCTGTCAGCGCGCACTGGCGCACTATTTCCCGTTGCATGCAGCCGAAGGCATTGCTGAAGATACTGACCGTGTTTTAGTCGTGAATTGGTGCAATCGCCATGATGGCGTTAGTTGGGACGACCTCAGTCAGGTGCACCGGGGCTGGGAATTTGATGACAACACCGGATACGCGGGAATGATCGTGCCGGCCCTCGGTATCCGAGATGGCGACTTCCCCGGCGAATTTGGTCATCTGAGAGTCTATAAAGACGCGGCTACCCTGCTTGCCATGCAAAACAATATTGCTAACGAGGGCGGCTGGCGTCAACGTGAAGATTACTTCGACAATGTAGCGGATTGCTCAGGGCCAAATGCATACTTGCAGACGGTGATCACCAGCCCTAATTAATCAACAATACGGAGGCGAACCCGCAAAGGGTTCGCTTTCCTTCCGGGTGGTTCACGCACCTGAAGAAATGCTGAATGTGAGTCGGCCCGCGGAGCGATAGGCCGGTCGGGCGGCGTGCAGGGCAGTGTATGCCCGCAAGCGGGGTGTCAGGTCAATGTTGTACGCGATTGCCCATTTCAGGGTTGTCGTCATGATAATGTCCGCTGCGGTGAATTGATTGCCCACAAGGTGGTCTCTGGATTGCAGGGCAGCATCGGCTATAGCTACCTGTTTCTGGAAACCAGCGATAGCCGTTGTAACCGCGGCTGGCGCCTCGCCATACAGGTCGGCAAGGTCTCTGTGCTTTCGCAGAACGTAAAGGGTGTGCGCGTCGAGTTCCATCTGAATAAAGGCGCACCATTCATTATAGACAGCCCGCTCCCGAGAATAAGGTTCGGGAACGAGTTCTGTCTCCCGGCCGTAGGTATCACCCAGATAGGTCACGATGGCGACACTTTCGGTGAGGACCAGATCATCGTCCACCAGCACCGGGATTTTTTCTTTCGGGTTCAGTGTTCGGAACTCATCGGTTTGCGTCTCGCCAGTGCGTGAGCCGATTAGCCTCGGCTCATAGTCCAGGCCAAGTTCATGGGCCATCCAGTGGGCTCGCATTGCCCGGGTGCTGGCACCTCCCCATATCGTAATCACGTTGTTATTCCTCGTGCCCCGGCACAACGCTTAACGCGGTAATACTCTGCAAAAATAAACGAAGACGAGCATCACTAAGTTTTGAGGGCTCTTTGCAGGGCGTCGAGGTCACCGGTTCCACCCACGGTGGAAAGGCCCTCGCGCACGCCCAAGGCATATTGCGGGGTAACAACTTCCGGTTCCTCGCCAGGAGCGCCTGGTGGTGTGTAGTAGCCCAGGGCATACTGACCCATCGCGTACCCGGCAAGTTCCTGCAGCGTTCGGCTGAGATTCCGGGCCAGTTCCGGCGGGCAGCTCAAGTATTGATTTTCTTCCTGTCGCAACCAGCCAAGGGCGTAAGTAATGTTGATGCCAATGCGGTCGCCATCACTGGTGTTGGCGCCGCCGCCATGGAATACGGAGCCCGAGTAGATGAGCACTGAACCGGCTTTCATTTCTGCCTGCGTGATTTGCTCTGGCTGAATTGTCTGATCGTCCGGCCATTTCGTGCTGCCGGGGACAACTTGTGTCGCGCCATTTTCTGCCGTGAAGTCTGTCAGTGCCCAGATCGTGTTGAACTGTGGCTCGAGGTGCGACAAGTGCTTGCCCCAGGCCCACTTGTCGCGATGAATGGCCTGCGCTGTCTCGCCTGGCCGTATCCGGATGATCTGCGTCAGGTGCAGCTGTACCTTCTCGCAGAAAGGCGCCAGGAATTGGTGGCACGGGTTGAGAATGGTTGCGTGTTCAATGAGCTCCCGACACTTCTCCGAGCGAATCAAGAGACCACCCGTTCGTGTGGTTTTGAAGCCCGCGAAAGGATCCTCGCCGTTGCTGGTGGTATCCATGAAAGGGTCGGTTTCTTGACGGAGTGCTGCAATAAACTCTGGGCTGATGACGTTATCCAAAATGACAGCACCGTCTTCTTCAACGGCAGCGACAATGGCATCGGCATCGGCATCGGAAGGCAGGTGTTTTATTTCTGGCATGAAGTATCTCCCCTCAATTCGTGACAGCAACGCACTTGATTTCAATCTTGAAGCCTGGATCGACAAGTGCGACCACTTGGACAAGTGTCTGGGCAACCTCGGGTGGCTTCCCGTAAATGCGCTGTCGCTCGGCAAACAGCTCCTGAACCTGCGTCATGCATTCGTCCATGTCGGTGACGAACCATGTTTCCTCGACGACGTTATCCATGGTGCAGTCGAACTCTTTGAGGACGGATTCGATATGCCCATAGGCGTTCTGCATTTGCTCAACGAGATTGTCGGGCGCCTTACCGCTGGCGTCTGTGCCCACCTGGCCAGCGAGGTGCAGACTGTTTCCGACTTGAACACCTTGACTAAACAGATCTGCGTAGGGTCCATCTCTATACAACGTTTTCTGAGGGGTTTTCTGAATAGGCATGTGCTTGTTTCACGTTTCTTGTTGGTTGTTGAAAGAGGCACCTGGTGCCAACGTTGCATGAAGAAACGTTGCATGCTGTAACAGCACAGCAGTCTGGCACGCGTTCGGTGCGCATGGTACCGAAACCTGTCTGCAAGGTTTCGGTGCCGCTGCAACACGTGGGTTAGAAGCTGAACCTGAATCCAGCCAGGTAGCGTTTGCCGTAGGCTTCTACCTGGTTAGGATTCCATCTGCCGCCGGTGTATCGGACATCTGACTCATCCGTCAAGTTGTTCATGTCGAGAAACAATGACACATTCTGTCCGATCAGAGGTTCCAGGTCATAGCGTATGGAGAGATCGACCCGCTCCTGCTCATCCCAGTAGATGCCCTCTGCCAGCCCAAAGACGGCGCCGGTCTCAGTTTCATCGAGCCAGGCGTCACGGTAGCGGTAGCTCAATCGTGCGGACAACCCATAGTTTTCATAGAAAATCGAGACGTTATAAGTCTTATCGGACTGGCCGGGCAGTTCAAATTTCAAGCCACCCGGTGTCGTGTACTCTGAATCTATAAACGTCGCATTGGCCTCGAGGCCAAACCCAGACCAGAATCCTTCTATGTAGTTATCCAGTCGACCCGTGAAGGCCAGTTCGATGCCCTGCAGTTCGCCATCTTTCCCGTTGCCGAAGGCAGACAGGTTCCAGATTTCGCCGGGCTGCGCCAGATCCGAGTAGATGCTGCCTAAGACCTGTTCGTTTGATTCCGAGATCACGTTGTCGATTGAACGATGAAACACGGTCGCTGAAAACAGACTCGCTTCTGCGAAGTACCATTCGTAGGCAATGTCGACGCCCCAGGCAGTTTCCTCTTCGAGTTCCGGATTGCCGCCGGTGATTGACTGTGAGATGGGGCTGATTGATGCCGCCGCACGTGACTCAATGTAGGAGGGCCGGCTGAGACCTGAGGAAAAAGAGAAACGCAGTTTCTGATCTTCATCGAAATCCCAGTTGATATGGGCGCTGGGCAGCACGTTGGTGTAGCTTTGACCGACCTTCAACGGTTCGCTAACTGCACCGACGAGCCTGTTGCCGACTGTATCGTATTCGGTATCTTCGATCCTAAGCCCAAGAATGATGTTGCCCCAGTCTCTGTCGATGGTCTGCATGATATAGGCGGACATAATGGTCTCTTCAATATTGACTTTCTCGTCCTCCGGGAAGTCGGCACGGGTAGCACCTACGGCTTCCAGTGCCTCCCGTATCGCGCCGTTGTCGGCATAGTAGCCGCCGACCGTATTGTCAAAGTCGGTGTCCCAGGCACCGCCCTCTGCCGGCGTAATATTCACGCCCGGCCAGGGCTTCGCCACTGTCGCCAATGGGGCACCACCGCCGTCGGCATCTCGGCTGTCATATTTGAAGCCCATTTTTAACTCGCCCCATCGGTTCGCCCGGGACAGATCAATCTTGAACTGATCGGTTTCTGTGTAGAGCCCGCCCACAGCATCGACCAGCAGAGGCAGGAAATACGATAGATCCTGCAGGTTTTCATCAAAGGACAAGATGGGCTCATCAGGATCAGACAGGTCGTAATTCACGTTGCTGATCTGACCTCCACCAATGAAATAAGGTATTGGTAGATAGGTGTCAAAGACGGTTTCTATCTGGCTGTAGCTGACCTCAACGTCCCACTCGCCCATGGTGAAATCTGCGCCGATGGTATTGACGTCGGTTTCATTCAGGTACTCGCCATCTTCGAGCAGGCGCCTGACATTGCCGCGTGGGACCGTACCCTTCACAGGCGCGCCGCCGCTCAAATAGAAGTTCCACTGATTCCTTTCCTCGCGGTCAGTAAACTCAGTATTCAAGGTGCTGATGTAGATTCGCCCTCCGTCCTCGAGATAAAACTCAAGTTCACCACCGTAAGCCTTATCCTCTCGCTCGACCAGGTAGTTTCGAAATTGAATTTCATCAGGGGTCAGCGCACCTTCTGTTCCGCCGTACTCCAGTTCCCGATTGTCGGTAATCTGCTCGCGCTTGTTTTCAGAGCCGTATACAACAAAACCGAACTTGTCGTCAGAGTAGGAGGCACGCAGGTTTTGCTTCCTGACATCGCCATCACCCAGTTCCTGTTCGCCAGTAGCCATCTCCACCGAAAATGACCAGCCATCGATGTCTGAAGGCCGGAAGGTTCGGACGTCGATATATCCCGATATCGATTCACCCGGCATGTTTGCAGTAATGGCCTTGTTGGCAACGACTTGTGATGTGATCACAGCGGGATAAGCATCGAAGCGCGGGATCCGACCATTTTCGACGCCGGGAATATCGATGCCGTTAAAGGCAGTGGTGGTGTAGCGCTTGGGCGCACCCCGGAACGCGATATAGCGCGCCTGCCCCTGATCTCTCTCAATCGCCATACCTGGCACACGGCCCAAGGCATCAGCGAGGTTCTGGTCGGGGAACCGGCCGATCGCATCGGCCGAAATTACGTCAGCGACATTATCAGCCATCCGTTTTGCTTCAATTGCCGCCATCTGGCTTGCCTTGATTGACTTGGCCTGGACGACAACTTCCTCGATGGCTGATTCCGCAGATGCAGATGTTGCCCCCAGTGTGCCGGCCAGGATGGTGGCAAATGCCGCCGCAGCCCGTTGCTTTTTTGTTTTCATTATTAACGCCTCATTGGTGATAGATGCCACTAGTGCTTCTCTTTCGAAGACAGTGATTGGTAAAGATCGAGCTTTTGCTCGACCCATGTTTTGCGGCCTCCCTGACAGAAGGGAGACAGCGTCACGCATAAATTGATCTTTGTCGCCGAGACAAACTGCTCAAGGGTCAGTGCGCCTCGAAGCCATAGGAATGCAGAACCCCATTGACCCGCGGCAATCTGTTTCGACAGCGCATCGAGATCGACATTATCGAGCAACTCGCCCTGCGCCTCGGCGACTTTTAGTTGATTCAGTGCAAGCGATTGAATGCGGGCAATCTGGTGCTCGGAATGCTCGAGCGCCGGATTTGCGCGTACGACGACTGAGATGATCCGCGCCATATAGTCGGTTTCTTGCTCGAATCGATTCATGATTCGTTCGATGAAAAAAAACAGGCGAGGGATGCCCGCCTCGATCTCTGCCAGCTCGTCGCCGAATTGGAAGTTGTTGAGTGAGCGGGACGCACTCGCCAGAAGCAGTGAATCACGACTGCCAAAAATATTGTGGATCGTTTTCGCGCTGACCCGGCTCAGTCGAGCGACGCGTTGTATGGTAATAGCTTCCTCGCCCTCAGATGTAATCAAGGCGCGAGTGGCCTCCAAAATGTCATGTTGGCGCTGGGCTTGCAGGGGCGAAGAGTAGGGGCCGCGTTTTTGCATATCCAGAAGCTAAGGAGATTACCGTCAAACTTACACGATAACGTAATATTTGCCAAATACGATTTACTAAATACGAGAGGAAAGCACGGTTCAGTTTTTCCTGCTGGCCCTGCGGTGTTTATTACTTACTTGCGATTAACCATGGCTCAAAAAAACGCGTTTCATTTAGCTTTGTTGCTGGCAAAGAAGTCTGTCGTTGGTTTTCACCAGCGTGGCATCTTTGCCTTTGGTCCAGAATTCGACGTCCCGCCCAATGTATCGAGCGCCTGAGGCGCTCTCTTGCCGTTGCAGTGAGAGCGATTGATTACCCGTCTCAATAATCAGCCTCTGCAGGCCAGCGAATCTGGCTGTCATTGTTGATTCATCGTCGCACAGGTAGTTAACACTGGTCTTGCGCTGTACCTGAGTATCGAGTTTGATGAGTGTGAGGGTCGATTCTGCTTCGTCATTTTGAAGTTCTATCCGGGTTTTATCCAGCCAACGCGCTTGAGTCACCGACTGCAGCGCCGCCAGGAAACGCTGTTCCTGGTTCATCAGGGCAGGGACACACGCCCGCCTCGAACCGGCGAGCGGGCCGACAGAGAACCGTTTACCTTTGCGTTCATAGCTGCCGAAGTATCGGTTGCAACCTGAAGTCCCGTTTACCTGGCCATTTTCCTCATCGAATTTTATGGTGATCATTGAGCTGTCTACGATACCCCGGCGCTCAACTTCCTCGACTTGCCATGTCTGGCCCTGAATCAGCTGATTGACGGCGCTGCTCTCTGGGAGCGTGCTCGTTGAACAGCTGCCAGACAGCAACAAAAGTGTGGCCAGACCGACTTTCCTAATCCATGGCATTTCGAACGTCCTATTGTCTAAGTTGAATACAGGTGACACTCGTTACCGCATCGTTCCTCTGCTTTTGTCTGGCGACGATGTTCGGGTTTGGGTCGTGTCAATCTTGTGTTGCATGACTGCTGGTTTACGTAGATTCTGCATTGAGGCGTCTGCGAACCAGGTCAATGTGGAGCTGCAGGTTGTATAACTCCTGCATATACGAAAGCGGTACCTCCAGCTCTGCCAGCTCTTGTTCCATGCCAGATAGCTGTTCGAGGTGATGGCTTAAGTCATTAATCTTGCCGTCACGTAGATCTTTTTCGACATCTTGTAGAATGGTGTACCAGTTGTAGATACGTGAACGCATTCGCCAGCGATACACAGGCGGAGCAAGTTTCACGAGCGGGAACAGTAGCGCAACGAGGGGGATCAGCATGATCTTTACCCTGTCGATAAGAGAGGCGACCCAGAAATTCATGTGTCGTTGAAAAAGTGAAGGGCCATGGGTCAGGTAATCGCGGGCGATCTCGCTAATAGGAAACTCCGAGCCATTAAGTGACGGCAGGTCGCCTGCGTTCGAAAGTAAACCGCCACCATAGTGTTGGTTCGTGGCAGCCTCGAGCAGCGGCGGGATAAGCGCATCGTGAAATTGCTGGTTTGCAACCAGATTAGCGTAAGGCCCAACAAGCTTGACCGGTTCGCGAGGTATGTCCTCGCCCAGGTCAACGACGCCTTTCTCAAGCGTAATCGCCTCAAGGAAACTGAACCTTCGCGCATAGGCCTCTTGGCGCTGGAAAGAGAAAGCTTTCAGCGAGGGATCGCTGAGCAGGCCCGCTACCAGTTCAGACTCCGGCGAAACTACGGCCGCTAACGCGTCAATTTCGCCAGACCTGAGTCTTTCAATACCAGTACTGGTATCCTCATTGACCAGCGTGACCGCACCTGCGCTGCCATCGCTGGTGATCCCGTTCGCCTTAAACAGGAGCTTGATGAGCGCATGCGTACCACTCTCTGCTTGACCTGCGGAAATGACTTTGCCGGAAAAGTCACTGAGTCTGTTCGGCTTAAGGTCCGTCCGATGAAAAATCCAGATAGGTTCGAGGTACAAGCTTGCTAGAGCTTCCAGGTTGTCCGAAGGAATTGAGTCCGGCTTTGCGCCAGCCTGGACGATAGCCAGGTCGATATCGTTGTCTTCGTTCAGCAATCTGAAGTTTTCAATGCTGCCCGCAGTTTCTCGCACCACAATTTTTATGCCCTTGGATTCGAGGAACCTGGCGTAGGCAACGCCGGTTTCGTAGTAGACACCGTCCTTTGGGCCCGTCGCAATCACCAGTGTCCTCGGTGGAGCCGGCTCAATAAAGAAAAATGCGATGACAAAACCGAGTAATGTGATGACGCCGGCTGGACCCAGCGTGCGTAAAACCTCGCGCTGGTGCTGTCTTACCTGCTGCAACAGCGTTTGACTGGTATTTCTATCTGATTTCATCTTCCGGTGCCGGCCTGGTCAGCATCGAGCTGATAGGACTATAAACTAAATTGACTGCCCGAAGGCATTCATGGCCCGCCTGGCGTCACACTTTCCCAGACCGTGGCTTAAGTTCATAGGGATACCCATTCTAGTTGCCATGGTTACTGACTAAAGCGCATCAAGATGGCGAAGGAAGTGGTTCAGGCGCTGCCGGGAGGATTCCCTGCCAGATAGTCGTGCAGCACCTCGTGAAACCTTCGAACGCGCGTTTCCTGTGCTGCAAAATAGGGCTCCTGGTATCCACGCGATTTCCACCCGGTTCGCTGACCTTCTGTTAACTGCCAGTCCTGATAGACGACCTGGTCAGAATATTGTTCTACCCTCTCTTTGTCTGAATAATCAAAGGCATCGAGTTCAGCTTCTTCCAACTGCAAGACTTTTTCTGCGGTGCGATTGACGAAGTCTGTTTGCCCTTCGATCGGATAGGCCATCGTCCATTGCTCGAAGTAGCACTTTTCGGGGTCTGTCGCATGAGGTTCCCAGCGCCAGACGAGAAACGAGTCCGCGCCAGGTGCAATTGCAACGTTAGGGAACATCACGCCAAATGGACTCTCCGTCAGGTCTTCGTCGTTTAAGTGTTCGTAATGCAGATAACCTTTCTCCTTCCAGAGCTTACGTTTTGCTACCTTTAGATCGAGCCACCCCTGCATGACCTTTGTTTCATAGTCAGGGTAACTGTCTGGATCAATATCCCAGGTGCGTAGTGCTTCATCAAAAGGATGTGGTTGTCCCTCGGGTAGCCGATCTCGAAGTGAGGGCCTGCCCATCTGCACAATACGATTGTGTCCCATGGGAAACATTTCGTAGCGTGACGTGAAGTGATCCTGATCGATAATTGGTGGCACCTGAGGGTGTACGATACGAGTGTGGTAGGACTCGTTGAAGTTGTCTGACCAGAATTTCCAGTTCGCATTGAGGGTAACCCGGAGCCAGTTTACTCTCACGGTCTTCTCGAACTGGTGACCCTTGTAGATTTCGGGTATGGGCTCGAGGTATTTCATTAGCGTCGGAGCATCGTCGTTCATGGTATACCAGACCAGCCCGGCCCATGTGTCGACCCGAACCTGTTTGAGCTTGAGCTTACCGACCGGGTTCCCCTGAGGATAGTCATCAGCGTCCGGGCAGGCTTCCAAAACCCCATCCAGGCCCCACTGCCAACCATGATACGGGCAGAAGAAACTCTCCTGACTGCTGTTCTGCCAAACCAGTTTCGCCGCGCGATGGCCGCATGCGTTATAGAAGCCTTTGAGCGACCCATCTCGCTGTTTAACAATCATGACTGATTCGTGCATGAAGTCGTGAACCAGGTAGTCGCCGGGTTCCTCCAATTGCTGTTCTCTGCCTGCCAGGTGCCAGATTTTGGTCCAGAGGTGCTCCCATTCCCGGCGCATAAAGTCGGGCTCGTAATAGCGATCTTGCGTGATGGCATCGCCCCGTAGATTTGACGGGTCCTTGCCATCCATGGCTAGCGGGTGTTGTTCTATCTCGGTCATATCGGTCTCGGTCATATCGGTTTCCCATTGCCCTCAGACATGAGTTGCACTCAAAGATTAATTCCGTCTACCGACTCAGGTCAACATGGCTCAGGCCATGCGGAGGGATTCGTGTTGCTCTGGCTTTGGGTTCATGTTTTATTGATCTTTTTTGGGGTTTCTCAGTCATGGCAAAGGTAAAAACCATTGAGGATCTGCTCGCAGAGCAAGCAGTACGTAAAGCCGTTACTTGTTATTCAAGAGGGGCAGACAGGTGCGATATCGAACTGCTCAAATCCGCTTTTCACGACGATGCCGAGGTCAAATACGGCAGTTACGATGGCCACTATGCGGAGTTCTGTGAAAATGTCGTCGCTGGACATATGGCCATGAACTACACAACCCATACGGTCATGAACGAATACTATGAAATTGATGCTGCGTCCGGGAGCGGCGTAGGTGAAGTATACGTTTTGGCTTTTCTGTCGATGTCTCAGGCCGGAGATGTTATGGCTGTTGAGAACTACAAAGAAAGTGAATCTGACGGTGGTTTCGAATATGTCGTCGCTGGGCGTTACGTCGATCGATACGCCTGCCGTGAAGGAGACTGGCGAATCGTTATGCGGCAGTACATCATCGACTGGAGCAGAACTGCCCAGTTTACAGGTGATGACCCGAACGAACTGTTTGCTTCTTTGACGTACAAAGGGACGCAAGACAGATCTGATGTCTCTTATCCAATCCTGGAAAATTAGCAGCAAGTTTCTCTGAGTTTAGTGAAAAACATCGAATCACGGCTGGACCGGGGCGGTGCGCCGACTGTAACCGGAATGATGCCATCGAGAGCAAGGTTGTTTCTTGTCGCCGTCCTGCTGCTGGCACCTGCGTTTCTCAAGGCATCACCCGATCGCCTGCACGCGATTGCCCGATTGCCTTCAGCCGACAGGATAGAGGCTGATATTCGAATGCTGGTTAATTTCGGTACCCGTCATACCCTGTCAGAGACTGCATCAGAGAAACGGGGCATTGGCGCGGCACGACGTTGGATTAAAGCGGAATTCGAGCGCATATCAGCGGACTGTGGTGGCTGTCTTGAAGTTGTGTATCAGTCTGAGGTCATCAGCGGTGAGCGCAGGGTTCCCGAACCAGCCGAAGTCGTCAGCGTGATCGCGATCCTGCGGGGCGAAACGGAGCCGGATCGCTATGTGATGATGTCGGGTGATATCGATTCGAGGGTGACGGATCCGCTTGATTCGACCTCGGACTCGCCGGGCGCCAACGACAATGCCTCTGGCATGGCGGGGACCATTGAGGCGGCGCGTGTGCTGACCCGGTATCGATTTCCGGCGAGCATTATATTTGCCGGCCTGGCAGGCGAGGAGCAGGGGCTCTTCGGTGGCAAGATCATGGCCCGACAAGCGCGAGCAGATGGCTGGAACATCCAGGCTGTACTTAACAATGATATGATCGGCAACACCACTGGTATTGATGGGGTCAAAGACAACACCACCGCGCGTATCTTCTCTGAAGGTACACGTAGCGATGAGACCGCAGAGGAGGCGACGCATCGTCGTTTTCGCGGCGGCGAGGTGGATTCCCCTTCGCGCAATCTTGCCCGCTATATTGATCGAATCGCGGATGATTACGTTGAAAACCTCGACACAATGATGATCTATCGGCTCGACCGTTTCCGTCGCGGCGGCCACCATCGACCCTTCAATGACATGCGATTTGCTGGTGTCCGCATCATGGAAACCCATGAGCACTATGATCGCCAGCACCAGGACCTGCGGACTGAGAAGGGCATTGTCTACGGCGATGTCATTGAATTTGTCGATTTCGACTATGCGGCGAAACTAACGGCCCTGAATGCAGTATCGCTGGCTGCGATGGCATGGGCGCCGGCGCCACCAGTCGGGGTAACCATCGAGGGCGCTGTTTCGCCGGACACTACCTTAAAGTGGCAGAAAGTGCCGGGCGCTGTCGGTTATAAAGTCTACTGGCGCCTGACAACAGATGCCCAGTGGCGCTGGTCCAGGGATGCTGGCAATGTTGAAACTTATACCTTGAAAAACACAGTCATCGACAACTATTTCTTTGGTGTTGCTAGCGTTAATGCGGACGGGCTTGAGAGTCCGGTCGTTTTTCCTGGACCGCTGGGTGCTTTTGAGCAGGTTGTGGAGTCAGAGGGGAGTAATTGATGAACCTGGAAGAAGCAGCCGATAACCCGAGCGCCATAGATCCTGCATCGTTAGCAGAGCGAGAGATCGGGCCTGTCACCATATTGTTCGGCTATGAAAACGGCAAATATCCTTTTGGCAACTCCATGCTGGTTCGCGGCGAGAAGCAGACGGCCATTATTGACCCCTGCCTGGGCGTGATACCAAGGGCCGGCTCACTGCCGGACATTGATCTCGTGATTCACAGCCATACCCACGAAGACCACATTGCTGCGACCTATCTTTTCAAGAACAAACCCTGGCATGCCCACGCAGCCGACGGCCTTGGGCTTGAATCGATCGAGGGGCTGATGACGATCTATGGCTTCGCCGACGGTCCTGTTTATGACGGGTTTAAGCATGAAATCGAAACCCGCTTTAACTACCCCGGTGCTGGTGACCTGCACCTCTTCGAAGACGGCCATGAGTTTGATTTGGGTGGGGTCCAGGTGAAGGTGATTCATACCCCGGGTCACACCCGTGGCCACTGCTGTCTAGAGGTGATTTGGGGTGAAACCGCCGCGGACCGACTCGTTTATCTCGGTGATATCGAACTCACCGGTTTCGGGCCTTACTATGGTGATGCCTGGTCTGACCTCGAGGATTTTGAACGCTCGATTGAAAAGCTGAAGCATGTGGATGCGCGTTATTGGCTGACATTCCATCACAAGGGTCTGGTGGAAAGTCGCGAGCAGTTTCTCAAGATGCTCGATGCGTTTGCCAGCATGATTGATAAGAGGGAGGCCGCGTTGCTCGATTACATCGAAGCGCCTCGAACTCTTGAAGAGATTGTGCAGCACCGTTTCGTGTACCGACCCGGTTATGAGGGCCTGATGGTAGACGCTATTGAGGAACGATCAATGTCGATGCACCTCGACCGGCTGGTGCGTGACGGCAGGGTCGCACAGGAAGGCGACCGATATAGAGCGCTCAGCTAGACCAGTGTCGGCGCGTCGTCCGGTTCCTCGTGCTGGCCAGGTCTTGCACGCTCGGTCAGGGTAGGCTCAATCGAGCGGTAGTAGTATCGATTGTCTTTGAGCGACCTTTCAATCCGGTTGTAGCTCATCAGGCAGTGGAGGTGTGCAATGCACTCACCCAGTCCCATGAACATCGAATGGCCTTCCAGTTCCCGTTTGAATAAAAGCGGCAGCAGTTCAACCGCAGTCTTTGGTTCAACGCAGTTTTCCTCGAGGATCAGCATCCGGTCGTCATGATGATCTATCAACTGCTGCAGTCGTTCCTGCACACCATAGAAGGGTTCGTTGTGGGCTGGCAGTACCAGCGTGTCATTCGGCATCACTGCCTTGAACTTGCGGTGAGATTCCATCCAGCCCAGCATGGGATTGCCAAAAGGTTCAGTCGGCATAACACTGACGTTGGATGTAATGACAGGCAGAATCTGGTCGCCGGAAATCAGCACCTTGAGCTTGCGACAGTAGAGGCAGACGTGTTCCGGCGAGTGGCCGGTGCCAACGATGACCTCCCAGCTGTTGCCGCCAATCTGGACCTGTTCTCCGTCGCGCAGACGGATGAAAGAGCCTGGCACCGGCAGGTCCTCAGGCTCAGGCGTGAACTGGCTGCGTTCCTCGCGCATGCGTTCCAGGAAATCGAGGCTGACACCTGCCCGTTCGAAGTACTCACTCATTTGCCAGTTGCTGCCGTCCTGCATCATCGTGCCCATCAGTCGGGCCTGATAGTATTCCGAGTAACTCATCATGAGCGGGGCATGCCAGCGGTTTGAAAGAAAGCCGGCCTGGCCTGTGTGGTCAGGATGCATGTGTGTGCAGATGATCTGCGTCACAGGTTTGCCCTTCAGTTCTTTCTCGAAAATCTGGTGCCAGAAATCCTGTGTCTCTGATCCACGGATGCCTGTATCGACGATGGTCCAGCCGGCACTCCCCTCCAGCAGGTAGAGATTGATGTGATTCAGTGACATTGGCAGCGGCATGCGCAGCCAGTAGACGCCTTCAGCTACTTGAAGCGTGGTGCCATAAGCCGGCGCTTCATCAAAGGGGTAGGTGAGTGCGTTGTCGTCGGTTGTCATAGTTGGTTTCAGGTCGAAAGTTTGTGAAAAGCGCGAGGCCGGGCCGTCATGGTACACGAATTCGCAGCGGGTGGGCTGATATCGAAAGGTTGCTTCGTCTTTCGGTCGAACTGAACTAGTAACGTACGCAGATCGAGATCGACATCAGACTTCAGTTACCGACATCAAGCCAGAAGTTTTCACCACGCGATTTCAGGTGACCTGCGGTGGGTGTCGCGAAGTGAGTGCCGATAATCAACGTGTCGGTGTCAGCGTACTTTGCCATCAGGTTGTGCCGGGTCCGGGTTGAGACAGTCTGATCGTAGTCGGCGGAACTGGCCCAATCCAAGCGCTCAATCTGACAGGGGTGATGA
>Ga0181575_10000687_pt1 | contig 24844 bp, 27 predicted proteins | sample 101ome_23_FD_145599 | JGI IMG/M metagenome (GOLD analysis project Ga0181575, IMG submission 145599) | Coastal salt marsh microbial communities from the Groves Creek Marsh, Skidaway Island, Georgia - 101411CT metaG (spades assembly) | ecosystem: Environmental > Aquatic > Marine > Intertidal zone... | reverse complement strand
CTCCATCACATGCTTTTTATGCTGCATTTGAAGCTTCAAGAATTGCTCTAAAATACATGACACCTGTAATTCTTTTATCTGATAATTATGTAGCTACTGGATCAGAACCTTGGAAGCTTCCTGCATCTAGTGAACTAGAAGAAATTGGAACAAATTTGACCACATCTCTCAATACTGATGAAGGGTTTATGCCATTTTTACGTGATGTAGATACTTTTGCAAGGCCGTGGGCAGTGCCTGGAACACCTGGTCTTGAGCATAGAGTTGGTGGGCTTGAGAAAGAAGAAGGAACTGGAAATGTTTCTTATGACTCAGCTAACCACCAATATATGACTGACATGAGAGCATGGAAAGTTGCAAACATCGCAAATGATATTGAAAAACTCTCAATACATGGTGACGAAGAGGCTGATACCTTAGTTTTAGGTTGGGGATCAACTTATGGTGGAATCACTCAAGCTGTAAATAGACTCAATGCAAAGGGTGTTAAAGTTGCAAGTGCTCACTTTGTTCACTTAAATCCATTTCCAGACAACACCTTAGAAGTATTATCTAAATTTAAACAAATTATTATTCCAGAATTGAACACTGGTCAACTTCTTAAATTAATTAGAGAAGCATTTTTAATTGATGCAAAAGGCATTAATAAAGTAGCTGGTGTTCCTTTTACTGCACAGGAACTTGCAGATAAAATTGAGGAGATGATTAATGAGTAAAATTCCTGTTACTTATAAGAGAACTGATCTACAAAGTGACCAAGAAGTAAAATGGTGCCCAGGTTGTGGAGATTACACAATTCTTGCATCTGTTCAAAACTTCATGGCTGAAATGGGAATAAGTAAAGAGAAAATTTGCTTTGTTTCAGGCATTGGGTGTGCAGCTCGTTTTCCTTATTATATGAACACATATGGTGTTCACTCTATTCACGGTAGAGCTCCTGCTGTAGCTACCGGTGTTTCTGTTTCGAATCCAGACTTATCTGTGTGGGTAGTATCAGGTGATGGAGATGCATTATCAATTGGTGGAAATCACTTAATTCATGCATTAAGAAAAAATGTCAATATCAAAATTTTAATGTTCAATAACCAAATCTACGGTTTAACTAAAGGACAGTACTCTCCTACTAGTGAAGAGGGAAAGAAAACCAAGTCTTCACCTTTTGGTTCTGTAGAGATGCCTTTAAACCCAATGAGCGTAGCGCTAGGTGCTGAAGCAACCTTTGTTGCTCGATCTATTGATATGGATAGAGATTTAACAGCAAATATCTTAGAAGAAGCTAAAAACCATAATGGTTCAGCCTTTATTGAGATTTACCAAAACTGTAATGTCTTTAATGACAAGGCTTTTGAGCAATTAACCAATAAAGATACAAAAGTTGCCAATAGAATCAATTTAGTACATGGTGAGAAGGTTGTCTTTGGTACCGATGACCATAAGGCAGTAGTTATTAGAAATGGAATTGCCCAAATCGTTGATACTAAAGACGTCGATGAGTCAGAAATCTACGTGCATAATATTTATGAAGAGAATCCATCAATAGCTTTTACTTTGTCAAGACTATCACACGGACCATACGGTCCAACTCCCCTAGGAGTTTTTAGAAAAGTGCAGCGAGAATCATTTACTGAAGAAGTTCATCAGCAAATTGATACTGCAAAAGAGCAAAAAGGTGAAGGCGATCTGGACAAGCTTATACGCTCACTAGGAACTTGGGACGTAAGTTAAAAAAACTTATTCGTCTAAATAGTCTATTTGATCGGTTGGCATAATTAATGCTGTTGCAGCATTAACAATATGTGAAACAATTCTCTTTAAGTACCTGTAGAACAATGTAGTTGCAACTGGATATTGAATTCTTTCTTTATTTTCTAACAATTCAGTAATTTTAGTGTCAATAGCGCTTGAAATAGAAGAACCTAAAGTTATTAAATCTTGGACTTTAGATTCATCATCTAGAGCTAGACATGATTGAAGATAAACAATTAATTTTCCTATATCATTTCGTAGCTCTATATATTCATCAAGATCATCACCTCTAGTAAAAGTATTACCAGTCTCGGCAATCTCAAAAAGGTTCTTACAATAATCACCAATTCTTTCAATATCTTTTGACATTGTCATATAGGAAAGTAGTAAAGGTATGTCTAAATTTCTAGAGTTTACTGCTGAATGAACAATCATTTCTCTTCTCACTTCTCTGTGAAGTTCGTTAATTGCCTTATCTGTAGCGTAGAGATCATCCCTCACTGTATCTAAATTGGTGTCACCTAATAGACAGTTCATAGCAACATCAAATGTGTGCATACTGTTTGTAAGCATTTCGCTTAATTTAGCATCAATATTATCTAGTGAATCTTTACTCATCTCTCTCCTTAATTAAATAGTACTACTCCGAGTAATGGAAGTAGTAAGAATGTTACTAAAACATATAAAATAGCGACATATCGCCTCTTTGCGGTTATTACAGCTAGACCTTTTGCTAAATTAACTGGTATATTCCTAACAAACTTAATTGGATAAACTATTGCAACACCTATTGCATTAAATAATACGTGATGAAGCGCAATGGTTAATCCTGCAGGATTATCAACAGCAAAGCTTGCAAGAACTGCTGTTATTGTTGTTCCAATATTTGCACCTAGTGTTATTGGAAATGCATTCTCAATTGAAAGAATTCCAGAACCTACTATAGGAACAAGAATTGAGGTTGTAATACTTGAGCTTTGAACTGAGAATGTAATTAATATTCCAATTATTATTGCAAGCAATCCTCCACCTTTTGCAAGAGCTCTATCTAGTCCCATTTCAATTTGATTAAGCATCAAAGACTTCATATTCTTAACAACATTTCTTAAACTTAGAAAGATGAAACCTATAGCAACAATTATTAAAACGACTGCATATACTCGATAAGAATTTTCACTTAGATTAGATACAACTGGAATTGAATTTAAGCCATCCAGAATATTATTCGAACCCCATTTGATAGCTGACTTAATTGGGCTGTTAGGCTTTGTGGCTGTAAAACCTGTAGCAAGTATAAACTCTGTACCATCTTCAGCTAATTTAGTAATAAATCCTGTAAATAAATCCAAAGGAAATAGGAGTATAACTACAATCACATTGAAAAAGTCATGCATTGTAGACGCAGCAAAAGCTCTTTTGAATTCAGCCTCTCTTCTCACGTGGCCGAAAGAAACAAGTGTATTTGTCACAGTCGTTCCAATATTTGCTCCCATAACCATAGGAATTGCGTACTCAAGACTCAAAACACCACTGCCTACTAAGCCTACAATTGTAGATGTTGTTACTGATGAAGATTGAACTAATACTGTACAAAGAATTCCAACGAGTAATCCAGCAAATGGATTTGAAACAGATTCAAAAAGTTGATCAGTATATTCTGCACCAAGAGTTTTTATACCTTTCTCCAGGAGCTTGATTGATACCAGAAAGAAGTATAAGAAAAATATTGAGAAGCTTAAGTTTTTAACGACTTTTAAATTCATATTCCGTTTGAATTATATATGAGTTTAAATTTATTTAAATTAAGATAAATTGCTCGTTTACTTTAAGTTTACTTTTCAAAAACAATCGTAAAAGTCGAACCGTAACCCAATTCACTAACAATCTCAATTACAGCATTGTTCCGATCGAGTGCATGTTTAACTATAGCGAGACCCAATCCTGTTCCACCTACTTTTCTTGATCTTCCTTTATCAACTCTATAAAACCTCTCAAAGATTTTATCTTGATCTGATTTAGATATTCCAGATCCAAAGTCTTGAAATGAACATCTAACTGATTTATCATTTTCTTCAACTTTAATCAAAATATTCTCTTCTGGCGGAGAGTATTTTAAAGCATTCTTTATCAGATTTTTTACAGCAAGTGAAATATCATCAAAATTTGCAGTTATTTCAACTTTCTTCTTTTTATATCCAATTCGTTTTTTATTTTGTTTAGATAAGTAAGAAATTTCATCTGCTATTACATCATGCAAATCAAATGTTTCCATAAATACATCTGAGGACTCCATGGCTGATAAATCTAATAAATCTGAAATAAGTTCATGCATTCTGTCAGAATCTCTTAAAATTTGCTCTAAAAAAGTTTTAGTCATTCCGTCATCACGCTCAAGAGATGTAAGCGCTGATTCGGCAGCTAATCTTACTGATGCAATTGGTGTTTTTAACTCATGAGAGGCATTTGCTATAAACTCTTCTTTAATTCTTGTTATTTCTATAAATTCATCTTTATTGTTTTCAGTCATTTAACTTATATCCTACACCTCTTATGGTTACCAATCTTTTTGGCAACTTTGGATTTACTTCTATTCTTTCACGTATTCTTTGGATGTGTACATCAAGAGTTTTAGAATTTCCAGCAAAACTATATCCCCAAACTTTAATAAAGAGTTTGTCTCTTGAAACTATATTTCCAGCATTTTCACAAAGATAATAAAGTAATTCAAATTCCCTAGGTCTCAATTCAATTACTTCATTATCTATTTTTGCTTCATACCTTAAAGGATTCATGGCAATATTTCCTATAGTTATTTCTTTGGCAAAATTTAAGTCTTCGTCTACACCATGTAATAATTCTGAGTTTTTTGTCCTTCTCAAAACTGCTTTTACTCTACTTATTAGCTCTTTCACTGAAAATGGTTTAGTTATATAGTCATCTGCACCCATCTCTAAGCCACTGATTTTATCGTTTTCGTCATCTTTAGCAGTCAACATAATTATTGGTACGTTTGAAGATTTTCTTATTGCTTTACAAATTTCAAGACCAGAAACTTCCGGAAGCATAATATCTAAAATAATTAGATCAAAATGTTCCTCATTGAAAATATCAATGGCAATTTTTCCATCATCAACATGTGTAACTTTTAAACCTTCATTTTTGAGGTTATAAATAATTCCGTCTGCGATACTTTTTTCGTCTTCTACGAGTAAAACCTTAACAGACATGAACTAGATTAGTTCAGACGGAGAAGACCAATCTCCTCTATTGAAAGCAAGTATGTAGTTTTCATATCCTAAAAACTCTTCTTTAAATTCATCAGGAATATTGAAACCCCACCAGTCATTTTTAAACTGACTTCGATGAGCTTTCATAGAGTTAATTTTATGTTCAACATACTTAGTTCCATCAACCTCAACATCTATATCATCATGTTCGCTGCCAATTGGGTTAAATCTGTTAAATTCTTCTTCTGAAATTATTCCAGCCTCAAACATCTGTTGTCTCCTAGATTGCATTCTTTTTTTAGACCATGCGCTGAAATAGAGACGTTCTGGAATCCATATTTCTTGACCTTCTTTTAGAGGAAATTTATCTAAATCACTAGCTGCAAAGAAGGCTGCGGTTCCGATTCTATGTGTCTGAATGTGATCTGGATGACCATATCCCCCAAAAGGGTCGTAGGTGATTAACGCATCAGGTTTGTATTTTCTAATTATGTCGACTAGCTTTCCTACAGGATCAAAATAGTTTTGTCTCCAGAAACAATCGGGGTCATCATTTTCACTAGTACCCATCATTCCAGAATCTTTAAAACCCATCCATTCATACTCTTTTACTCCTAGTGCATCAAGGCTTGCCTCTAACTCTTTTCTTCTCATTTCAGCGAGTTTAGGAAAAAGCTCTTCTGGGTTATCATAATTATGAATTTCACCAGCAGAACCATCTGTTGCAGTAGCAACCGCAACCCTGTGACCTTCTGCTGCATATTTTGCTAGAGTGACTCCAGTTGAGACGCTCTCATCATCAGGGTGAGCGTGAAATGCTAAAAGTGAAGACATTAGTCTTCTTGAAATGATTTTTTAGCTAATTCTTGACCAATCTCGATAGCTTTTTCGTGACCCTCTTCAACTTTTTCAACAAGTTCACCGAGTACTATTACCTTTTCACCAGTAATTTGTAGAATTCCACCTGAGATTGCAAAGCTTGTTCTTGAGTTGTCATGTTCGATTGTTAATCCACCAGGGACTAAAGTTGCTACAGTTTGTTCATGACCTTCAAGAATACCAATTTCGCCATTAGGTGTTCTTGAAATAACCATAGTTGCATCGCCTGAAAAACAGTTTTGCTCTGGTGATACAACCTCAACAAACATTAGAGGCTTTCTTCTAATTCCTTGGCTTTGGACATAACTTCATCAAGTCCACCAGTCATATAAAATGCCTGCTCAGGTACAGAGTCAAGATCGCCACTTAATATTGTCTTAAATGCTTCGACAGTGTCTTTAATAGTTACAAACTTACCTTCAATACCTGTGAACTGTTCAGCAACAAACATAGGTTGAGAAAGGAATCTTTGAATTCTTCTAGCTCTACCAACAATTTGCTTATCTTCTTCTGACAATTCGTCAATACCAAGAATTGCAATAATATCTTGTAGGTCATTGTATCTTTGAAGAACTCTCTGAACCTCTCTAGCTGTGTTGTAGTGATCATCTCCTACAACTCCAGGATCCAAAATTCTAGATGATGAATCAAGTGGATCAACAGCTGGATAAATTCCAAGGTCAGCAATAGATCTGGACAGCACTGTTCTTGCATCTAAGTGAGCAAAGGCTGTGTGTGGCGCAGGGTCAGTAATATCGTCTGCTGGTACATACACTGCTTGTAGTGATGTAATGGATCTTCCTTTAAGTGATGTAATTCTCTCTTGAAGGAATCCCATTTCGTCAGCTAATGTAGGCTGATAACCCACAGCAGAAGGCATACGACCTAATAGTGTTGACACCTCAGAACCTGCTTGTGAAAATCTAAAAATGTTATCAATAAATAACAATACGTCTTGCTTTTCTTCGTCTCTGAAATATTCAGCCATAGTCAAAGCTGAAAGAGCTACTCTTAACCTCACTCCAGGTGGTTCGTCCATTTGACCAAATACAAGTGCTGTTTTATCAATAACTCCAGACTCTTGCATTTCTCTAAATAAGTCATTTCCCTCACGTGTTCTTTCTCCAACACCTGCGAATACAGATACACCACCGTGTTGTGTAGCCACTCTGTTAATCATTTCCTGGATTAGAACTGTCTTACCAACACCAGCACCACCAAATAGACCAATTTTTCCACCTTGTACATAAGGCATGAGAAGATCGACAACTTTGATTCCAGTTTCAAACATTTCATTTTGAGCAGTGACGTCTTCATAAGGAGGTGGTTGTCTGTGGATAGGCCATTTTTGCTTTACACCAATAGAGCTTGTTTCAACATCCAAGGTCTCTCCCCAAACGTTAAAGATATGTCCTAATGTTTCTTGTCCAACAGGAACAGAAATTGGTGCTCCTGTATCGGTAACTTCAGCACCTCTTCTCAATCCATCTGTACCTTGCATGGAGATTGCACGAACTCTACCTTCACCCAAGTGCTGTGCAACTTCTAAAACTATAGTGCTTGTAGTACCATCGATTTCAACATCAACTTCTAAAGCATTTGTTATTTCTGGCAATGAATCTTGTGCAAATGCAACGTCAACAACTGGACCTGCAATTTTGACAACTCTTCCTAAACTCTCGCTCATTTATTCTCTCCTTATCCTGCTAAAGCCTCTGCTCCACCAACAATTTCTGAAATCTCTGTAGTAATTTCAGCCTGTCTAGCTTGATTACTTTTACGTGACAAAATCTTAATTAATTCTTCAGCATTTTCTGTAGCTGCCTTCATCGCTCTCATTCTTGCTGCATGTTCTGAGGTTGAAGCATTTAATAATGCTGAAAATATAGTTGCATTTGTATATTTTGGAATGATACTTGATAATACCTGGCTTGCTGAAGGTTCAAATGTATAACCACCTGTAGATTCAATTTCTTTTGCAATTTTCTCTACTTCAAAAGGAAGAACAGTTTTATATAGTGCTGTTTGGGTCATTGCTGATTTGTATTCTGTATACACAATCTCAATTTGATTTGTTTTTCCATCATAAAATTCTTGGACTAGTGGTGTCATTATCTCTAAAGCATTTTCAAAGTTAGGCTCATCCGTTATACCTTCATAGTTTTGTTTAGGTTCTATATTTCTGTATTTGAAATAGCCATTAGCTTTTTTTCCAACAGTAACAATCTCAACTTCATTATTAAGGTTTTCATACTCAACTTTTCTTTGCTCTGCCAGTTTGAGAATATTTGTATTATACGCTCCAGCAAGTCCTCTATCAGAAGTTATAACTACTAAAGTAATTTTTTTACTTCCTTCAACTACTGGAGAACTAGGCATTTCACCACTGCTTGTAAGTTCTTCAACAATTTGGGATAGCAAATTTGTGTAGTTGTTTGAAGTTGTTAATCGTTGCTGTGATTTTACGATTCTTGAGGATGCAATCAATTCCATTGCACGTGTAATCTTTTTAGTTGATTTAACGCTTTTAATCCTTCTATTGATTATTCGTAATTCAGCACTAGCCATGATTTATTCTTCTTTTTTCTCCAAAGTATTAACAAATGCTATAACAGCAGCTTTTAATTCTTCTTCCGGAAGCTCTCCTGTAGTTTTGATTGTATTGAGAACTTCAGAATGTCTTGTTTTCACAAAATCAATCAAGTCTTGTTCTGTTTGTGGAACATCTGCTGGGTCTACAACATCAAGATATCCTTCTGTTACAGCAAACAATGAAACCACTTGCTCTTCCATAGGAACTGGTTGGTACTGAGGTTGTTTTAATAGCTCAACAACTCTTCTACCACGATCAAGCTGTGCTTGTGATGCCGCATCCAAATCTGAACCGAACTCAGCAAATGCTTCGAGTTCTCTGAACTGAGCTAAGTTAATTCTTAATGGACCAGAAACCTTTTTCATTGCTTTTGTTTGTGCAGAACCACCAACTCTTGATACAGAAGTACCAGGGTTAACAGCAGGTCTAACACCTGAGTAAAAAAGTTCTGATTCCAAATAGATTTGACCATCAGTAATTGAAATAACATTTGTCGGAATAAACGCTGACACGTCTCCAGCTTTTGTCTCAATGATTGGAAGGCCTGTAAGTGATCCTCCACCTAATTCTTCACTGACCTTTGCACAACGCTCTAATAGTCTTGAGTGAAGATAAAATACATCTCCTGGATAAGCCTCTCTTCCTGGAGGTCTTCTCAATAGAAGTGAAATCTGGCGGTATGCGATAGCTTGTTTTGATAAATCATCAAACACAATGAGACCATGCTCACCGTTATACATCCAGTGCTGTCCAATAGCAGATCCAGCATATGGAGCATACATTTGAAGTGCAGCTGCAGCAGAAGCTGGTGCGTTTACAATAACTGTCTTATCTAATACACCTTCTTGCTCAAATCGCTCAACAACTTCAGCAACTGTAGATGACTTTTGACCTATTGCAACATAAATACATTTAACATCGGTATCTTTTTGGTTAATTATTGTATCTACTGCAACAGCTGTTTTACCAATCTGCCTATCGCCAATAATTAACTCTCTTTGCCCTCTTCCAATTGGAATCATAGAGTCAATAGCTTTAATACCTGTTTGTAGAGGTTCTCCAACAGGTTGTCTTTCAACAACTGAAGGTGCTTGAAGCTCAAGTCTTCTTCTTTCTGTAAACTCAATAGGACCTTTACCATCAATTGGATTTCCTAATGGATCTATAACTCTTCCCAAGAACCCATCACCAACACCAATTGACAACACTTCACCTGTTTGTTTTACAGGATTACCTTCTTCAATATGATTGGAACCACCCATTAAAACAACACCAATGGAGTCTTCTTCTAGGTTCAGCGCAACACCCACTAAACCACCAGGAAACTCTAGAAGCTCTGATGCCATTACATTTTCAAGTCCTTTTACTCTTGCAACACCATCAGCAATAGCTGAAACATAGCCTACTACGTCATCTTTGACAGAGTCTTTCCAGTCACCTAGTGTTGATTTCAGTGAATCTGAAATGGCTTTTGCGTCAATATTTAGATCGCTCATTCTACCTACCTTCTAATACAGTTTTAATTTCTGAAAATTTAGATGAGAGAAGCCCATCAAATGTTCTCTCTCCTACGCTGACGCTAATTCCACCCAAAACTTCTGGGTCTACTTCAATGCTAAGTTCAACATCAGTTCCAACTTTGCTTTTTATAGCAGCTTGAAGTGCGTCTTTAGTTTTGTCATCAAGTTCAATTGCAGACACGATTTTGGCAACAGAAGCACCTCGTTTGTTTGCAATAAAATTTGCTACATGAGATTCAATATCTGAAAGATTGTCTCCATAGCCTTGAGAAATAGTTAAAGTCACTAAGTCAACTGTCATTGGAAGCACACGAGAATTTAATAAATTCTGTACAGCTTCAATTTTCTTTTCAACAGGAATACTGAAATTCCTAAATACATCTAGTGCTTCAGAACTTCCAGAAAGAGACTTGAAAACTTGGAGGATTTCATTCTCTACTCTCTCCGCATCATCTGATGATGATATTATTTCAACAATTCCTTTTGAAAATGACTCTACTGACATTTTTACTTATCCCAAATCTTTGATAAATTTATCTATTAATTTTTGCTGATCATCTTTAGACATAGATGATGCAACTTTTTGAGAAATTTCTAATGAAAGGTCAGCAACTTCACCTTTTAGCTCAGATGCTACTCTCTCTTTTTCAGCTTCAGAATCAGATTTTGCTTTTTCAACAATTGTTTCTGCTTCTTTTCTTGCTTCCGCAATCATATCTTCTTTAATTTTTTCAGCGGCAGCTTTACCCTCATCAATGATTTTTTGAACCTCAACATCAGCGTTAGAAACCATACTGTCGTACTCTGCTTTAGATTTTTCAGCATCAGCTTTTGTTTCTTCTGCTTCTTTAATCTGACCTTCAATCTCTGAAGCTCTTTTTTCTAATGTTTCATTTAATCCAGGTAGTGCCCATTTCCAAATAAAGAAAAATACAATGGCAAAAGCAGCAACACCGGCTACTAGCTCAGATGTCGCAGGAAGAAGTAGATCTATTCCAGATCCTGATTCTTCAGCTTCTGCTAAAAATGTTTCTAAATTTAAGTTCACTTTCTAACTCCTATACCAAGAAGAATAGAACGAATCCAATAAGTGCTAGAGCCTCAGTAAAGGCTATACCTAAGAACATAGTTGTTCTTACCATACCAGCAGCTTCTGGTTGTCTTGCCATAGCTTGAACGGCATTACCAGCAATTAACCCGATGCCAACACCAGGACCAATTGCAGCAAGTCCGTACCCTATTAACGCATATGCAGCTTCCATTTTCCTCCTTATTGCTTAATGCTCTGGATGCAGAGACGTTTGTATATACACTGCAGACAACAATGTAAAAATGTATGCCTGCAAAATCGAAACTATTAATTCGAAACCATAAATTCCTAATCCGAGAGTAAACCATGCTAAGCCTACAGGTGCTTTAGAGAGTATGTAATCTGCACCACCCGGTTGGACAATAAAGAAATATGCTGAAGCTAATAAAAGACTCAACATAACGTGACCAGCTACGAGATTAGCAAATAATCGGACTGCTAAGCTGAACGGTCTAACTAATAAAACTGAAACAAGCTCAATTACTCCAACAAGCGGCTTAAGAGCAACAGGTACGCCTGGAGGCCACACTAAATGAGAAATGTATCCAAATCCCTGTTCTTTGATGCCTACAAAGACAAAGATAAAATAAGTGCACAAACTTAAAAACAATGGAAGTGCCATTCTGGAAGTTACTGGAAAGTTTATTAATGGAGCTACTTCAAATAAGTTTCCTACAAGAATGAATAAGAATATTGAAATTAAGTATGGTGTAAACTTTTCACCACCACGGCCTATAACTCCAAGAGCAATTTCATCCTTTACAAAAGAAAAGATCGACTCGACTACAGATTGTAATTTACCAGGCACTACTGATTTCTTTCTTAACCCAAAAAATACAAGAACTACAGGAATTAAGGCTGCTAAGAAGATAAGAACTTCTGTTCTAGATATTTGAGAGCTTCCAAAGTTAGCAAATTCGAATAAGTCTTTTACGTTTGCAGGTTTACAAACTACTTCATTTATAAAATCACAAGTTTCAGCTGCTGTTATCATTTGCCCAATCTAAATCTGTGTCTTTTCTCTTAATAACCATAGTCATTTCTATAAATAACATGGTCAAAAAAACAATTGGCACTGTCAGAGACATTGCCAAATCATCTGTAGGATAAACCCTTTTTAGTAATAAGAGAAACCCAAAAATAAAAATTAATCTAAAAACATAACCAAATAATGCAGCAAAATAATAAAAATTAAGTGATATTTTTGCAGCAAATGACATGAGGAAAGCGCCAAGAAAAAAGCCAACAGCAACAATTATTGATGAACCCATAGAAGTTACAAATGATTCAAATGATTTGAAATAAAAAGCAACTGGAACTCCTACATATATAGGTATCGACCTAAGGAGCATCCTTTTAGCAAGTTCAATTTCAACGTTCATTTTCTTCAAGTCTTTCAGAAAGCTTCCACATTTTTCTATATCCGTCATAAATTCCAATAAGTACAAATATCACTACAGGAATGGGCTCATAGCCAAAAAAATTTTGAATCAGTAATCCAACAAGGAGACCACTAATTATTGAAGTAGAGAATGATGTTATTGGTCCAAACTCTTCAAAGTTGATTTTTGATTTAGCCATAAGGTTGAAAACTGTATGCGAGTTCTGAAACTTCTTCTTTCAACTGACCCAAAGAATCTTCATTGTCTCTATTTTTAAGAATTGACGATATTAGATACCCAATTTTTTCCATTTGTTCTTCTTTCATTCCACATGTTGTAACACCTGGTGTGCCCATTCTTATACCTGAAGTTATGAATGGTGAACGTGGATCAAATGGAATTGCATTTCTATTTAAAGTAATTCCCATGTCATTTAGAAGTATTCCGGCTTCTTTACCAGTTAAATCTTCATCCACGCTTCTGGTATCAACCAAAACAATATGGTTTTTAGTACCACCACTCACTACCCTAAGTCCTTCATTTAAAAAACTGTCTGATAAGGCTTGAGCATTTTTAATAATCTGTTGAGCGTACACCTTAAAATCATCTGAAAGAGCTTCTTTAAAACATACAGCCTTTGCAGCAATTTGATTATTCAAAGGTCCACCTTGTGCACCTGGGAAAGTATTTTTATCTATGTCTTTAGCAAATTTTTCTTTTGAGAGAATTAATCCGCCTCTAGGACCTCTTAATGCTTTGTGAGTTGTTGCTGTAACAATATCTGCATAGTCCATTGGATTCTCCAGTGCTTTACCTGCCACAAGTCCAATGAAGTGAGCAGCATCAACCATAAAGTAAGCCCCTACTTCATCTGCTATCTCTCTGAACTTTTTGAAATCAAGTGGTTGAGAATATGAAGAGTATCCTGCAACTAAAAGTTTTGGTTTTACTTTTATCGCCATCTCGTAAACATCATTCATGTCAATGAGTTCAGTTTCTTTATCTAATCCATATCCATGAAAGTTATACAGCTGGCCTGAGAAATTAACTGGGGAACCATGGGTTAAATGACCACCTTGATCTAGTGACATTCCTAGCACGTCATCTCCAGGTTCTAAAAGAGCTAAATACGCAGCTAAGTTTGCTGAAGCACCTGAATGAGGTTGTACATTTGCATGTTCTGCATTAAAAAGTTCACACGCTCTATCTATAGCTAACTGCTCTATTTGATCAATGACCTCACATCCTTCGTAATACCTTCTACCAGGAACGCCTTCAGAATATTTATTTGTTAATACTGAGCCTGAAGCCTCCATTACAGCTTGTGAAGCAAAATTCTCAGATGCTATTAGATGAATATGAGAGTTTTGCCTTTTAAGATCATTTTCAATTAAATTAGCTAACTCGGTATCGACCGCAGTCAAATTTTCTTGTGATACACCTTTTTGATTCATAGTTATATTCTAACAGTAACTTGGCGGCCATTTAAGTGGGCCTTCTCGAATTACTTTAAATTCCTCATCTCTAAAATCAACAATAGTTGAACCACTACCGTGTAAAGCACTGCCTTGTAAATAATGACCAATTTTGTCTCCAAATACAGATTCTGCATCTTTCTCATTTGTAATATCCTCTTGGCCAGAAATATTTGCACTTGTTACAGCTAAAGGACCAGTCTTTTTCAAAAGCTCTAATGCCAATTCGTTATCTGGAACCCTTACGCCAATACTGTTTGGATTTTTTGTACCAACACCATCAGCAAAATTTAACTCAGATTCGACAATTATTGTTAAGGGTCCTGGCCAATATAATTCAACAATTTCAGGAACTTTTGAAATTATTTTTAACTTTATGAGGTCATGAAATGAATGTACAAGTATTGAAAGTGGTTTATTCTCATCTCTCTCTTTTAAATTAAATATCTTATCAACAGCTACTTGAGAAAGAGGGTCTACACCAATTCCGTAAACTGTTTCCGTAGGAATCCCAACTACTTCTTCATTTTTAATACAAGCAATAGCCTTTTGTATATTATCTTCTTGCAACTATGTACCTATCTCTCTCAGCCAAATCTTTTTCTACTCTAACCTCAGACCAGTTACTCAACCTATCTAATAGTGCTTTTCCATGAGTTTCATCAATCTCCAAAAAAAGCATCATGTCAGCAATTTCTTTTTGCTCTATTTGATCAATTAACCTTGAAATATATAAGAGACCATCTTCTCCTCCGTCTAAAGCAACAAGGGGCTCATGGTCAATTACTTCACTATCAAGTTTTTCTAATTGTTTTGAAGGAATATATGGAAGATTAGCAACGATGCAATCAAAATCTGTTTTTTCAATATTTGATAACAGGTCAGAAGTATAAAAATTTACCTCTAATCCATTTATGTTTGAATTTTCAACAGCTAACTCCAGAGCAGCTTCTGAAATATCTACAGCGTCAACACTGCTTTCTGGAAATAACTTCTTTAACATTAAAGCTATACATCCAGAACCAGTGCCTATGTCTAAAAATCTTTTTGGACTTTTGATATTTTCTTTAATAATTTGAATTAGAAATTCTGTTTCAGGTCTTGGTATTAGTGCCCTGCTATCAACATTTACTTGGATTGAGTAGAACGGTATGTACTCTTCAATATATTGTAAAGGTTCCCCATTTAGTCTTCTTGTTAAGAGTTCTGTATAAAACGAACTGTAGTCATCTCGTGAACCAGCAACTTCTTTAGCTTTTTCTCGTAGTCGTGCTAATTCATGTTCAGGTATGCTCTGAATATTCATTAATCTTCCAAATTAGCTAAACGAGAAGCTTCATGGTCAGAAACCAGTGCTTCAACAAATTCATCAAGATCTCCATCTAATACCTGGTCTAATTTTTTAATAGTTAAATTAATACGGTGATCAGAAACTCTGTTGTCTTTATAGTTGTAAGTTCTAATCTTGTCAGATCGCTCCCCTGATCCAACTTGTTCTTTCCTATCTTTTGCACGCTCAGCAGCAGCTTTTTCTTGTTCAGCCTTTAATAATCTCGCACGCAGAATTCTCATCGCTTTTTCTTTATTTTGTAACTGTGATTTTTCATCTTGGCAAGAGACAACTAATCCTGTAGGAATGTGGGTTATTCGTACAGCAGAGTCTGTTGTGTTAACACTTTGTCCACCAGGACCACTAGATCTGTAAACATCTACTTTTAAATCGTTTTGATCAATGTTTATATCAACTTCTTGAGCCTCTGGAAGAACAGCTACAGTGGCAATAGATGTATGGACTCTTCCTTGTGACTCTGTTTTTGGTACTCTTTGTACCCTATGTGCACCAGCTTCAAATTTAAGTTTTGAGTACACACCTTTAGATTTAATAGCAAATATTATCTTGCTGTAGCCACCCATATCTGAATCTGTAATTTCAATAGGTTCTACTTTCCAAGAATTTCTCTCTGCAAATCTGGTGTACATTTTATACAAATCACCAACCCAAATCGCAGCTTCCTCCCCACCTGCACCAGGTCTAATTTCTACCAAAACATCTTTTTCATCTGAAGGATCTTTAGGCAGTAACGAAACTTTAATTTTTTGTTCAAGTTTTGGTAGCTTTACTTCATTTTCAGAAATAAGATTTTGAAACTCTGTAATCATTTCTTCATCTTCTTCGACTTCAATTAATTCTTTGGCATCATCAGTTTCATTTTGAAGGTTTTTCCATTGGTTAAATAAATCTACAATGGTTGTTACATCATTATGTTTTTTAGCCATTTCAGCATATGTTTGCTGATCTTTTGAAATATCAATTTGTGAGAGTTGTTTTTCTATTTCAGGTAAAGACTCCTCAATTGAAATTAATTTCTCGTGCAGTGAATTATCCAACTTTTACCTCATTTGCTTGTTGTGTGACGGGATGAATACCTTGGATGTTTTCACTATTTTCAATACAGTTTGCCATAGATAATATTGCAACTTCAATTTGATCATCATCAGGTTTTTTTGTAGTGATTTTTTGTGTCCAATTTCCTGGAGCAGCAAAAAAACGTGATATTAGTGTATTACTATTTTTGAAATTGAATTTTAAAATTTCATAAGAGATCATAGACACCACGATTACATGCAGCATGCGAGTAAGTGCTGTAAGAGCAAGATTTAAGTTAGGTATCAAGGGAAGGGTTAAAAGACTGACAAAAACGATTAGAAATAAAAAAGACGTACCGCAACGTATGTGTTCTTTTGGGTATTTTTTTACTTCGTCGATAAATAAAGATTTTTTATCCTCATAAGAAGCAATAGTCATATGTTCAGCACCATGGTATTCAAACAACTCTTGAGCATCTTTAGTTCTGCCGATCAAATATATATAGATAATTACAATCACTCCTCTAAGCAAACCTTCATAGATTCCAGTAATTGACTGTGTTGCTGATAGGTACTCGACTAACAATCTTGGGCCGACTATAAAACCTCCTAAAACTACTCCGAGTACTAAATATGTAATAATTTTTGAAAAAAGACTTTCTTCTTCATCTTCGAAATTTGAGTAAATTCTCTCTGATAATGTAATCGCTTTAAAGCCAACATAGAGTGAATCAATTAATGCTGCAAATCCACGAATTAAGGGTGCGCTCCAAAAATTGTTTCTTCTAATAAGTTGAACTCTTGGTTCATAGTATTTGTGAAGATTGTTATTTTTATCCCTTATTCCTAATGACCAACCTGTAGGACTTTGAACTAAAACTCCACCAATAACAGCCTGTCCACCATAAGCAATATCAGAATTTGACATTAGAATGTAAAGAAAAGTAAGTTATTCTTCTTCTTGAGAAGATTCTGATTTAGCAGATTGTCTAGTAGAAGTTGATCCGTAACGTTGTTTAAATCTTTCTACTCTACCAGTAGAGTCAACCAATTTTTGCTTACCTGTGAAAAATGGATGGCTAGCTGAAGAAATTTCAAGCTTTACTAGTGGATACTCATTTCCATCTTCCCAAGCTATAGTTTCATTTGTTTTGATAGTTGAACGAGTTAAAAATGCAAACCCTGCATCTTCGTCTTGAAAGACTACCTCTCTATAATCTGGATGTATACCTTGTTTCATAGTTCTACTTTACCTTAAACTTTAGCTTTTGCGACATCCTTTAAGAATGCATCATTGCTTTTTGAATTTTTTAGCCTATCAATTAATAACTCTGTAGCTGCACCACCCTCTAAACCAACTAAAACTCTTCTTAAACTCCAAAGTGACTCTAATTCCTTAGGAGAAACTAATCTTTGCTCTTCTCTTGTTCCAGATGGAGTAACATCAATTGCAGGGAAAACTCTCTTATCTGCAAGTTGCCTATCAAGTCTGAGCTCCATATTTCCAGTACCTTTAAATTCCTCAAAAATGACCTCATCCATTTTGGACCCAGTTTCAACGAGGGCAGTTCCTAAGATTGTTAAGCTTCCACCACCTTCAATATTCCTTGCAGCTCCAAAAAATTGTTTTGGAGGAGTTAATGCTGTTGAATCAACACCTCCAGATAAAATACGACCGCTAGCAGGTGTTGCTAGGTTGTGAGCTCGAGCTAGTCTGGTGATTGAATCAAGAAGAATAACTACATCTTTTCCTTCTTCAACAAGTCTTTTTGCTCTTTCAATAGCAAGTTTTGAAACTTGAGTGTGTTCATCTGGTGGTCTGTCAAATGTAGAGAATACAACTTCACCATCTACTGACCTTTGCATATCAGTTACTTCTTCTGGTCTTTCGTCAACAAGTACGACCATTAGATAAACTTCCGGATTGTTAGAAGTTATTGAATTTGCAATTTCTTTTAATATTGTAGTCTTACCAGCTTTTGGCGGTGAAACAATCAATCCTCTTTGTCCTTTGCCAATAGGTGCTATAAGATCAATAATTCTAGGTAAGATTTTTTCGGGCTGACTTTCTAACTCTAGCTTTAACCTTTCATCAGGAAATAAAGGAGTTAACTTATCAAAGTTGACTCTCCTAGCTAAAAGTTCTGGATCAGCACCATTTACTAATGTGGGTTCTACTAATGCTGGATATTTTTCTTTTTGTCTAGGAGCTCTGATAGGGCCTTCAACGACATCACCTTTTCTCATTCTGTATTTTTTAATTGCCCCTGCTGCTACATAAACATCTTCTTCACTTGGCTTATAACCATTACACCTTAAAAATCCATAGCCTTCTGGAAGCACGTCTAATATTCCTTTTCGAGTATCACCTTCTTTTATTTGACTATCTCCTGAGCTTACAACAGATGGGCCATCATCTTTAGAACTTTTAATTACTTCAACTTCATTTACTGTTTCTTCAGTATCTAAAATTTCATCACTGTGTTCAACAAGCAAGTCAATTAATTTTGCTTTTTGTAATCCTTTATGTTCAATACCTAAACTTTCGGCAATTGACCTAAGGTCTGCTACAGGTTTTGATTGTAATTGTGTTCTTGCTGACATTTTTCTCCTATTTAAATCAAAGTTTTGGGATTGATTTGTGATTTTTTTGTCTGAAAGACATTTCTATTATATACATACTTTTATTAAATTGATAAATTTTAAAACTTTTTTGAAAAAGAATACGAGACTGCAAAAACCATACTTACTACATAATAAATAACCCCATAAATCGCAACTTCTGGTTTTTGCAAAGCAATAGAGATAGCTAGAACTATTGGGAAGTTTTGACATAATGCTTCGATTTCTAAAGTATTTTTGTTACTAATTTCAACCTTTGCAAGGTTGAATATGATTCTGCTTGATACAAAAATCATCAGTAGAGAGAATAATGAAATCACTACACCCATTTGAATATTTTCTAATATATAAGATGCCAAATCAATAGGTGTCCAAATTGAAACCGTTATGATTAATATTTTTAGAAATCTATCCAGTGGGTTTAAAATATAATTTGTAAATTTTTGGAATCTAATTTTCGAAAATATACCTAATAAAAAAGGTGTCAATATAAACAAAAATAACTGAATAAAAGATTCCAATATATTAATACTGAATTCAGCTGAACTATTAGTAATAAATGTAAGCCAAAAAATAATTGTTAATGGAGACATCATGGAAGCAAAGGAAGTTAAAAAAACTGATAAAGGCACATTTCCTTTTTTAATATACGTTAATAAGCCTGATACATGTCCTCCTGGGACAATAAGTACAATTACTGCTGCAATTGTAAATATTGTATTCTCAAATAATTTAGAAACGAGAATGCCTATTAAAGGAAGAAATAAAAGTTGGAACAATAAACCAAGAATTAAAGATTTTTTTTCAGAAAAAATAATTTTGAACTGCTCAAAATTACTATTTAATCCCAAAAAATAAAACAAAACCGGAATAAAGAATGTAACAATATTCAGTGGCAATGAATTATTTACTGCATCTTCCATCAAGCTAGAATATCAGACAAGATTTAATTCGTGCAGGAATCTAGATAATTTTTAATATAATTAAATTCATTGATTGTAAGAGAGCCACTATCTCGATAATGATTGTAACTGCCACCAAAATAGAGGACTAAAGCATCAGCAAACTTCTCTTCATTTCCAAAATAGTTCACAGCTTCAGCTCTGTAGCTTGTTCTAGAAGGAGTGTTGCAATTTCTTGTAATATACGATAGTGCATGTGATGCTTCATGAAGTAAGACATCGAAGTATTCACCTGATTCAAATGCTCTATTTGAGATCCAAATTGATAAAGCCCAAGCAGATCCAGTACTTCCATCTGGATTTGTTCCGGATGAATCCCATACACCGTATGGACATCTACCAATATTATTTTTAGCATTTTGATGGCAACCATTTATGTATTGAACTTTCCCATCAAGATTATTGAATAAAACTTGAGGCAACTTTGTTACTTCAGACTCTAGTAAGTACTGATTTTCTCCTTCAAACCCCTCATAGCTCGAGTAAAGGCCGATATATGTTTCAACAACAGTCGTTGTAGTTGGTGCAGTCGTTGTAGTTGGTGCAGTCGTTGTAGTTGGTGCAGTCGTTGTAGTTGGTGCAGTCGTTGTAGTTGGTGCAGTCGTTGTAGTTGGTGCAGTCGTTGTAGTTGGTGCAGTCGTTGTAGTTGGTGCAGTCGTTGTAGTTGGTGCAGTCGTTGTAGTTGGTGCAGTCGTTGTATTATCTAATAAAAAAAAATAAAGAAACAATCCTGAACTAATCAAAAAGAGAAAGAAAAAATAAATAAAAATAGACCTATCTTTCAACCTTATTCCTTCTTTTAATCCAAAATCCAACTGCTAATAAGATAAAAATATAAGATAATATTATTGCCAAAAATACTAACAAAGAAGGTCCCATATTAATTAACTCTTCTTGCATATTAAAAAATTCGCTTCCTTCAGGAAGAATTAATATTCGTAAAAATAACCAAACAGATAAGAAAAATGAAACTAATGAAAGTAATTTATATGCTCCTTCGGAGTCATTGATCGATTCAATTAATTCATTTCCTCCCCCTGGAATAGACTTGAACACAGCTCCTTCTAAGCACATAAGATACGTTAATGCAGATATCGCAGTAAATACAGGTGAGCTTAACACAGACTCTAATGATGTTAGATAAAAGAAAAGACAGCCTACAAAAGCAAGAAATATTGATGAAAAGAACTTTGGTGAAATTTTTACTTTAGATCTTGTATATATTATGTGACTTGTTGCAAAAAATCCAAATACAAAACCAATCGGAAGGTCAAATAAGATGAATGTCAAAGTGGATAATAAAGCAAACACAATAGCCTGTGGTGACCAATTTATCATAACCATCTGATTGTGTATAAATCTTTCAATCAAGCCTTCAATACCTTCGTAAGAAAATGTAACAACAATTAAACCTATTAAAGCAGCAAGAAAAATAGCTAAATTTTCTGTATCAAATCTTAAGCTTGCGCCTTCCTCAACATACCCGAGTAAAAATGCAGTAACAACCAAGACAAATACTGCTTTCAAGAAGTTAATTAATCTTGACTTAAATCCCGGAGAGTATTTTTTATAAACTTTAGTCTTTTCTCCCAGCAGTTTATTAAACCATTCTTGAATTATTAGCACTAAATAAAATAGAAATATCGCAATCGTTGATATAACAACAACAAGTGCATTTTGCTGCTGATCGTTGAAATCGATTTCGTTGAACAGCGGAATATTTTTAATTAAAGGATTTGTGATTTCTGTTTGAAAAAAACTGATTTCTACTTCTATTACCTCAGGAACAGATTCTTGTTGTGGAATAGTTGTAGTTACTTCTACCGGAATTGTCATCGTAGTTGTAGTAGTAGTGACTTGCTGTATAGTTGTTGGTGGAATACTCTCAAGAAAAGAGCTGTTGTAAAATTCTATTTTTTTAAACTCAACACAAGTTTCTGATTCACAACTACCATCTGTTACCTCTTGCAATACTGTATTTTGAATAATTATTGTTACTGTAACCTCATCTGGAAAACAGCACAGTTCAATACGTCCTTCTTTATTAACTAACTCATAACGGTCAACAGAATCCTTATGAGTAATTTCTAAAAAAATAATTTCGTATTCATCAGAAGCAATTTCCCAGTTGATCTCTATCGCTTCATTAATAGTTCTAGAAACATCTACTGAAATATTTTCTTCATCTAATGAAAAACCATAAATAAACAAAGAAAATAAGCAAATAGATATGAGCTTCAATCTCATATATTACTTAAGGGTTAATAAATTAATTTCTAGTAATTCTCTTGAACGATTCAATAGCCATTCATCAGTAAAAATTGAAAACACTATTGAATCTTCTTGATATCTCATCCATGAAAATAATAAACCTAAATAATTGGAGTAGAGTTGTACTGCAAAATTCTCTACATTGTTTATTGAATATTTTCGCTTTAAATCTTCACATAATATTTTAAGAGTTAAATATGGGTCACCAAACTTCCAATCACCAGTTTCCACTACTTCTTTTAATGCAAATAGAGATTTACGAGCTGCGTTTCCATACTGAACTGTGTACTTTGAAGTTTCAACAAACAAATTTGTGATTATGTCTTCTTTAGATATATTTTCTTCAAGACTTTGTTCAAGTTCTTTCTGAATAATTTCATTTACATTTTGTATCAATGATCCATATACATCTAACATGCCATTTGGAAAATGATTATAGCCTGTAGCAACCGCACAATTTGCATTTTTTGCAATAAGGGTAATATTTATAGTTTTATCATCTATATCAATATCATTAAATAGCTCAAGAGCACTATTAATTAATTTTTTATTAATCTCTTTAAATTCTTTTTGAGCCCTAAGTGCTCTGCCATCTTCTGAGATTTTTTTCATAATTAAATTATATCGACCTACTAATTGGACTGTTCTGTTTTAATAATTTTTGCGGAAACAACTAGTCTCTGCCTGTCAGAATATTTAGGATGACAGGTAGTTAATGTTATTCTCTCGTCTCCTCGATTATAGAGAAGGTACTCACTTCCAACAGCTTCAACAATTAAAACTTCATCAACTTGATAAACATATTTAGTAGTTCCATAAATAAGAGATATCTCATCTCCAATCTCAAGCTTATCTAAATCACTAAAAGGTGCGCCAAATGTAGTTCTGTGTCCAGCTATTCCAACGTTACCTCCATACCCTGGTTTTGAAGTTTGAACATAGTAGCCTGGACCAAACTTTAGATCATCAACATTAGTTCCGTTAACTACATATTGCTGAAGATTAATTTTTGGTATTTCTAAATAACCAAAAACATCCGGTTGATATATTTCTGATTCATTGGAATTATTTCCAGTCAAAGAATTAAAAAATTCAGAAAGTATGTTTACTTCTTTATCAGTTAGATTATTTTCAGTTATTAAAGTTGGTACATCATTTGAAAAAGGTTGTACCAAATTGTCAGTAAAGTTTATTTGAGCTTCTTTATCTAAATTGCTATTAATTTCCTTAGCATTTTTTTGATAAAGTTCTTGAAGAAGCATTTGCGCTTGTATTTGCTGATTATTTGAAAGGTATATCTGTTGTGTTAAATAACCTGCTGTATATAAGCCAAAAACTAAAAAAATTATTCCAAAACCCATCGAGAGACTTTTACTAAATCTAAATTTAAATGACTCGAAAAATCCTACCTTAGTTTCTGTAGTAACTTTTTTTTCTTCTAAAGGTTTATTTGTGAAGACTACTTTAAATAAATCACTTGAGAGTTCTTCTAAATTACTCTCGAACTCGTTTTGTAAATTATTAAGATCCCTAGTTTTATCATTTAGCGCAATAATTTTTAAACTTTCATATGCTTCAATGAGCTCTTTGTTTACACGAGCTACTGATTCTTTATGTAGTCCTACTGTTCCAAAATGAATTCCATAAGGGTTTATTTTGTTGAAGTCAATATTTATAGAAACAATTTGGTTAAATGTCTTCTCTAGTCTGTTTTTTAACTTGAAAGCGTTCTTAAATACTAGATCTACATTTTTTGGTTGTGAGATGAGTTTACGCTTTCTTCCTGTTGTAAATAATAGGACTCCAGCAATAGAAAATATAGTTGATATCAATACGTATAAATCAGTATTTATTCCTGTAGCTGCAAGAAGAACTTTTTCTTCCTCGTAAAAATATTTAACTTCATAATTTCCATCAGTTAAATAAATTCCTTCATCATACTCATCCCATATAAATGCATCATTACCTTCATCACTTGATATTGGACCAGAACATTCATCTGAAGTGTCAAATGTCATATCTTCACAGAAACTTATACTTTCTTCTTCAATAGGCTCAATAGTTGATAAATTTGTAGTGTTTTCCTCCGGAGGATTAATTGGTTCTTCAGCATCTGTAGGGTTTGTATTATCATTTTGAGGGATAGTAGTAGTTGTTGTTTGAATAACTCCTAATATCTTGTTTGGTGATCCTAAGCTATCATCTACACAGTCAGTAATTTTCTTAAACCCACCTTTGGATTTAACACCGCTTAAACTATCTCTAACTATAAATCTTATTCTGTATAGTGAATCTTCTGGTGCCCCCGAAATAGTAGTTAAATTAAAAGACTGTCCAGCCGATACTGAGTATGTGCCTGCCAAAACTTTAACTCTATCAACAAATATTTTAATTTTAATTGTCATATCAACAGTTGAACTGGTGTTATCAATTGATAAACTATACGACCCACCACCAGCTTGGCTACAGCTTCTTGAGTTCTGAATAATAGGTTTAAATATTGGTTTAGGAACTGTGGTGGTTGTAGTAGTAATAATTGGTACATTCACAACTTTAGGTAAAGTTGTAGTTGTAGTTGTAGTTGTTGTAGTTGTAGGAACAATACAACTTGCTGTGTAAGTAAGTGTCGGGTCAATTCCTGGAATATCAGTATCTGAAGTTACCCACAAACTGCTATCGTGCGAACCAGAAGCTTTTCTTGAACTGTATC
>Ga0181575_10000678_pt1 | contig 25030 bp, 13 predicted proteins | sample 101ome_23_FD_145599 | JGI IMG/M metagenome (GOLD analysis project Ga0181575, IMG submission 145599) | Coastal salt marsh microbial communities from the Groves Creek Marsh, Skidaway Island, Georgia - 101411CT metaG (spades assembly) | ecosystem: Environmental > Aquatic > Marine > Intertidal zone... | reverse complement strand
GGGAGATAGTCGAAGAACTCGAAAACGCTTAAATTTCTCTTTTTACCATTCACGTGCTGTGTGAATGGTAAAAGGTTGTTGTTTACTTTTTAATAGAATCCATAGCGGCGAGTGCGAGAACACCCGCGATAAAGAATAAGACCACATAGTTCGTCTCCGTGTCTTCCATTCGAGAACCCCTCGCTGGGGCTCTCTGAGATGGAGCACGCATCTGAGGAACGCGCACTGGCGGTTCTTCCTCGATGGGACAATACCCTATCATTTATACTGTACGCTTACAAATTTATTTCGACAGACTTCTTCTTACGCCCACGTTTACCCTTGGTGGTTGTAGACACCTTGACTTCTTTGACATCACTCTCATCTTCGTCATCCTCTGGGGCATCGACTATGTCAGAAATGGCGTCGTCATCGTCGTCTGGGTCAACGCTTGGAATTGGTTGCGGTGGCGTAGTAGACATGGGTGGAACCGGTGGCATCATGATGTTACCCATCAAGCTGGATATATCCACACCGGGTCCCTTCATTTCGTAGCGTCCACTTTCACCCGAAGAAGATGATGGTTCGGCTGCACCACGTGGAGTCGTATTTTTCACTGCATCTACCATGTTCTGAACTAAACCCGGATTTTGCTTGAGAATGTCATTCATATTAGGCATGACCGACTTGAACATACTGTTTGTCAAGTGGAACATCATGGCAGAACCACCAAGCATCATGATGAGCTTGATTTCTGGAGCCACAGTCATCTTGGTTCTGTATTTCACATACAGTTCTTCGAAAACTTCATCGTAGTCATCTACGTTTTCCATGACGTTTTCCGACCAACCATCGAGTTGGATCTCGAATGGATTATACTTTTTGTTCAAAAACTCGAGACCCGTGCAACACGCGATAAGCATACGTCTACTAAACTTTATAGACTTTTCAACGTCTATACTATAGGTAATTCTCTTAACTTCCGTACGTAAATCATCTACATTAGAATATACATTAAGTCGCTTGTTAACGGTGAAACCACGTTTCTCAAGGCGACCCAATTTGTTTACCAAATCCGCCTTTTCTTCGTCTATAGACTTGTATCCAGGAGAAGGCCTCTCTTCTTGTTGGATCGTGTAGTCTCCTTGCATGTACTCCTGCTGTTCGTATTCTTCCTCGTAATCTCCATAATCTACTGGTTCGTCTTGTGGCGGTGGTGGCGGCGCCGCTTGTTTAGTTGGGTTCGCAAACGCATCTATGTCTTCCTGAACAGCAGATTCCATTGGTGGTCTACTTGGTGGTTTATAGACAGCTGGTTTTGGGACGTGTCTAGAAGAACGCGGTCTAGGGATCTCTATCTCAATCTCATCCATGATGGCCTGTTCGTTATCATCAAGTTTCATGACATTTCCGTGACTTCTGTCGAGTACTATCTCTCCATCCATTACTCTGTACTTTGAAACTAATTCAATTTCTTTAACGCACTTTATATAAAAAATATCTAGTACATAATAAATGAAGCTCAACCTTAACGCCGCAAACCGAAACACACTCACTGCTATTGTCATCGTGTTCTGTCTGTTGTCTGTGATGATGGCGTTGTCTCCAAGAGCCAGAAGCTATTACCAGCCCAGACCTATCAATATTCGTATGGGGGATGACACTCCTACTTCCATCTTTGATTTGGAACACAAGATTGAATGTGTCCCAGGATCTCCAGAATCTGCGTACTACACTAAGTCTTTGACTCCAGGTGGTATCTGTGGTGACCAAGCATTTGTGAAGAAGAGCGCGGACGCGAAGATTGTCGGTGGAATAGGCGGATCTTTAATCTAGGCTTACTGTAAATGAGTAAGGTGAACGTCACCCGCACAGCTTTACCCGATTTTGATTTTGAATATCACACTATCACGGTCGATACCATCGGTCAAGATAGCAAAAATACATTCACTGTTCATCTCACACAACCACTCGAAAACATAGTTCAAGCGAAACTCATAGCTGCTCGAATTGATGCAGTGGGATCTAACGTGTGTCATGTTTCGGTAGATGAATTGAACACAAATTATTCACAGAGAACCTCTAATACTTACGGAGGTCAGTCAACTATGACAAATCTTAACAGGGGATTCGGAACCGTCATTCAGGCTGGATCCAATCCAATAATATTTAGAGATGATTACGATGTGGAGACTCAATACATGACTCCAATTAGAAAAGTTGATAGGCTTACGTGCACATTGAGAGATGAAAATGGATCTACCATCACGGATGGTTCGGATAACTTTTTGATTTTTAAATTTGCGTGTAAGAACAAAAATTTGCCCTTCATTGAATCAGGGCGCTAGGTAGGTGTATTTTTTACCTTTCGTTATATTATAAATGTCGACGGGAGTCGTGCAACTCATAGCAGTCGGCGCCCAAGATAAACACATCATGGGTGAGCCAGAGATATCATTCTTCTCATCGACATTTAAACGACATTCGAATTTTTCGCAATCCATCGAAAAACAGATGATGCGCGGAAACGTGACAAATGGTTCCATGACATCCATAAAATTTGAAAAAACGGGTGATTTACTTGGATATGTATACATCGCAGTCGACGATGGAACAGAGTCAATTGACCCAACTGACTGGACGCAGATCATAGATAAGGTAGAACTATACATAGGTGGACATTTAATTGATTCACAAGATTCGGTGTTTACAGAAAAGATAGCCATCGATACATTTGCACAAAATGTATCAAAGAGTTCAAACGGACCACATCCAGGTATTAATTCAAAATCTTATTTTTACCCATTGAGATTCTTTTTCTGTGAAGGGCCACAATCGGCACTCCCTTTGATAGCGTTGCATTACCACGAAGTAGAATTAAGATTTTATTGGGGACAAAATGTTGGGAATTATAATTATGAAGTGTATGCAAATTACTACTATTTAGATAACGAAGAGAGAGGTAACATAGTGTCCAGAAACCAAGAGATGTTAATCACACAGGTTCAAAAGAATATCCCATCTGGTGAAAATATACAGGATCTTACATTTAATCACCCAGTAAAGTACCTGGCGTGCGCGGATACTACGTCTAACGGGGCACTTACTTCAAGTTCCAATAAGGTAAAATTAAACATAAATGGTTTAGATATAGGTAATTATAAATGGGCTAGAACACATTATATAGATGCTATGGCGTATTATCACACAAATTATGTGACGTCACCGGATTTCTTTTTATATTGTTTCTGCATACTTACAAGTTCTTTACAGCCCACAGGTACGTTAAATTTTAGTCGTTTGGATTCAGCAAAGATCATGAGCGAAAAAATGAAAATAACAGATCCAATTTATGCGGTAAACTATAATATTTTGAGAGTTGAAAATGGTATGGCTGGTTTGGTATACGCGAATTAAAATACGATTGTATATTAAATGGTAAAGAATTCGGGTATAAACCAGCCTACTGACATGGTTCGTCTCGGTAGACTCACAGATTCCGAGCAGCCTAAAAACTCCATTGTGTTTAACGCATCAGACAAAAAGATTCGTGATATAAAACACAGCGGATTATACATAAGTCCAATACGTAATGCGAGTGCATCCAACTTACTTGCGTATGATTCGATCACGAATGAAGTCATAGACATCGGCGGTAAACAATTGAAAATAGATGACTTACAGGTTAAAAACTTTGAAGCATTGAACATGAAAATATTGAATGAAGAACGCGTGTACACATCGGTGTTACAAATTGGTGAAGGGTGTTCTAACAAGGAAAACGTTGGATTAGACATGCATGGTATGACAATCTTGAATGATAAGTCAACGGGTAAATTGTGTGTGAATGAAAATACAAAGTTTAGTGGTGCCGTAGAGGCTACACAATTTATAGGTGATGGAGGACTTCTATCTAACGTTCAATACGATTTAAATATTGACATAGGGGATGTGGTTGAAAATTTACATGTCGTGGGCGAATTAAAAGCGGATGGGGGCCTCTTGTCTAACATCACAGTGTCTCAAATCACAGATTTTAGTGGATATTCTCCGACATTTAGTGAAATGCATGTCGATAAGGATGTTAAATGCGGTCGGTCCATATACATAAACAACAGAATACATAGCAAGGGCAATATAAATTCCGATGGAAACGTGATAGCATCTGCATTCTATGGGGATGGAACTAAACTCACGGGTGTATCCATGGTGTCAGACTTGGAAAAAACAAATTCTATAGTCTCTTATCTAGAAAAACAAATCCCACGTTTTCAACCTCTCGAAAAGGCCAAAACAAAATTGGATGAAGCTATTAAGAAAACAAAAACCGAACTGGACAAACAGGTCACGCGCTTCGAACCAATAGAAACAACACTCACAACTCTCACGTCTAGAATATCTAATGTAGAACCAAAACTCATGCATGTTGAAAACCAGATACCAAGAATAAAAGATTGTGAATCTAAGATATCCGATCTTAGAAAGGAAGTTCAAACTCTACCAGAATTAGACACCATTAAAAAACAAATAAATTCTATAAATGAACAAATACCTATAATTCACGAAACAAAGTGTGTTTTACCTATCGCACAATCAAATGAAACTAAAATAAAACAGATAGAAAACAAAATAGGTAAATTATCTGAAATAGATGAAATAAAGCAAACTCTTACAAAATTCAAACATGTATATGGTCAACTTGAACGTTTTAATCCTCTTGAACATCGCGTGAGTTTATGTGAAGAATCAATTGAAAAAACAATTGATTTACCAAACATTAGAACAAGACTTTCAGTTTTAGAAAATGCACCACTTGAAGGCGACGGGTGTTTAATTTCAAATGTTGGTCTCACACATATATTATCATGCCAAAATGATTCGGAAGTACCACTCGTAATAAGGAATGACATCACAGCTAATAAAATAGTCACACAGGGTGTTTCGCAAGTCACATCTCGTTTGGGTGAAATAAAGTCGATATCCATGGGATCTCTCGCAGAACTAAATGTTTACACAAAAGCGAACAATGGTACAACAGCGGGTAACCCCGGTGGGATCGTTTTTAGAACAAGGGGTATTGATGGAAAAATGGATGCCAGAATGACACTGGATGGAAATGGTAAACTCGCTTTAGGTACAAATAAGAGTGAAATGTCTTCAATTCTTACATTAGAATCAAAAACAAGTGGCTTTTTACCACCACGCATGTGTCGCGAAGACATTGAAAATATAAAAAATCCGGTGCCGGGTCTAATGGTATACGACACAGAAAATGACGCACTGTGTGTATACAAGAAATCTGGGTGGACAGAAATAAAATGACTTCTAATATAAATGGTGAAAAACCTCAATACTATCGATAGATCTGAGAGGGTCAGGATAGGTAAGCATGTTCCAGATGAACAAGCTGTAAACACCATAATAATTAACGCTTCCTCTAATGTTATTCAGGCATCACAAGAAGGTTTGTATATTGCACCAATAAGAGTAGATAATACATTTGCTTCAAATGCACTATGTTATGATATACTTACTAATGAAATCATAGATTCTGGAAAAACTGTAGAACCACAAGACTTACAGGGAGTCACCGAAACTGGAAACACTACGACTGAAACCGTCGAATTTAATAACACGACGACAAGTTTTGTGACTTCATCAAATGTGGGTATAGCCAATTCAAATCCACAACATGAACTTTCCGTAGGTGGGGATGCATATATTTCTGGAAATCTTACCGTGCTTGGAGAAACCACGATGATTTCATCTGAAAATTTAAGAGTAAGGGATGCCATCATAGAAATCGGCGAAAATAACACGGACAGTGATTTTACATTCGATTTGGGTTTGGTTATGTCTAGACCCGGTTCAAATGTGGCGGCGGCTTTCATTGAATCGAGCAATGAATATGTGATTGGCTACACACAAAACTCTGCATCTGATCGATACATTACTATTGATAGCTCAAACCTCATACAAATGCATGTTTATGGTGACATAGACGCAAACAGTTTTGTAGGTGACGGTACATTCATTTCAAACGTAGTTAAATTTTCAGATTTAAGTGCAAATCTTGTTGTTATACGAAATGAAATGGCTGCAAACACGGTAACACTTAGAGCGGACATTCTATCGAATGCAAACGTTTTAAGAGATGAAATGGCTGCAAACACGGTAACACTTAGAGCGGACATTCTATCGAATGCAAACGTTTTAAGAGATGAAATGGCTGCAAACACTGTGACTTTGAGAGCGGACCTCACATCTAATGCAAACATCTTGAGAGATGAAATGGCTGCAAACACCGTCACTTTGAGAGCAGATCTTACGTCTAATGCGAATATTTTGAGAGGCGAAATGGCTGCAAATACAGTGACTTTGAGAGCAGACCTCACTTCTAATGCGAATATTTTGAGAGGCGAAATGGCTGCAAACACCGTCACTTTGAGAGCAGACCTCGCGTCTAATGCTAATATTTTGAGGGGTGAGATGGCCGCAAACACTGTCACTTTGAGAGCAGACCTCGCGTCTAATGTGAATATTTTGAGAGGTGAAATGGCCGCGAATACAGTTACCATAAGAAATGAGATGGCCGCGAATACATTGTCACTCCGAAGTGATTTGCAATCAAATGCAAACATTTTGAGGGGTGAGATGGCCGCAAATACTATCACACTGCGAAACGAAATAGCCCTTAAATCAAACATACACAATCCAGTGTTTACTGGAATCATAACGGGTGACGGTGGTGCGATTTCAAACATTAGCCTTCAACACGTGACTGAATATGGTAATTCGAGTGATAGAACAATAACTCTTTCTAACACATTAGCTCTTGTGACATCGGGTAACGTTGGTATAAACACACCCACACCCCAAAAAATGTTACACGTCGCGGGCGAGATACTCGCGGATGATGACATCACAGGTGTAGACTTTTACGGGGACGACGCGACATTCACGGGTGGTCTCACTGTTTCTGGTGATACACTTTTTTACGGAAATCTAGAAGTTCGTGGCAACACGACGTATCTCTCCACACAAAATTTACTCGTTGAAGATCCAATATTAGCACTCGGCGCGAACAACACGACCTCTTCGTTGGACACGGGTGTAATACTTGTGTATCAAGGAGACTCTAACGTCGCCTTTGGTTACAGGGGTGCGAGCAATGAATTCATCATCAGTCACACTCTCAGTTCTCCAGATGATTCTGAACTCACACCTGATACATCGAATGCAATCAACGTACACGTGTATGGTGATGTCACCGCGGATACATTTAGGGGTGACGGTGGGTTCTTATCTAATATCGCGAGTAATCTACAACAAATTTCACTAAATGGAAACGTCACGTCTGAAACAATTTATCTTCAGCAAGACATTACTGGTTTGGACGTATCTAACAATGTATTAGTTGGTGGGAATGTGACCGCATCAAGTTTTATTGGTGACGGTGGTTTCTTGTCAAACATAGCCAGTAATTTACATCAAATTGCTTTGAATGGAAATGTCACGTCCGAAACAATTTATCTCCAACAAGACATTACCGGGTTGGATGTATCTAACAATGTATTAGTTGGTGGGAATGTGACCGCATCAAGTTTTATTGGTGATGGTGGCCTTTTGTCAAACATAGCCAGTAATTTACAACAAATTGCTTTGAATGGAAATGTCACGTCCGAAACAATTTATCTCCAACAAGACATTACCGGGTTGGATGTATCTAACAATGTATTAGTTGGTGGGAATGTGACCGCAACAAGTTTTATTGGTGACGGTGGTTTCTTGTCCAATATAGCGAGTAATTTAGAACAAATTGCACTTAATGGAAATGTAACCACCCAAACACTTTACTTGAATAACCCAATTACTGGTTTAGAGGTGGGTTCGAATTTGGTAGTTAATGGAAATGTGTATGCGAGTTATTTTGTGGGTGATGGTTCCAATTTATCTGGGATAGTCACAGATTTACAATCTGTAACCGATAATGGTAATGTGACATCAAATACAGTTCAATTTACAAATAGTAATACATCTTTAATCACTGAATCAAATGTGGGTATAGCTAATGCAAATCCTATACACACCTTAGATATAGGTGACAAAGTTTCAATTGACATAAACGATTCAAATGTACTAAGTGTTAAAGGTAATATATTTGCGAGTAAATTGACACTCGGTACCGTGTCTATATATGGTTCCGGTAGCATAAATCCAACACAAACTCTCAATCTATACAATGAAATTACATCAATGAATGCCGCATCAAACGTTATAGTAAATGGGAATGTTACGGCTATAACTTTTATAGGAGATGGTTCAAATTTAACTGGTTTGGTTAAATATTCAGAACTTGAATCAAACATATCCGTAATAGAAGCTAATTTAAGTGTCATCTCCTCGGATTTGAGTGATAACTCATCTAGAATAGGTGTGATCTCCTCGGATTTGAGTGATAACTCATCTAGAATAGGTGTGATCTCCTCGGATTTGAGTGATAACTCATCTAGAATAGGTGTGATCTCCTCGGATTTGAGTGATAACTCATCTAGAATAGGTGTGATCTCCTCGGATTTGAGTGATAACTCATCTAGAATAGGTGTGATCTCTTCGGATTTGAGTGATAACTCATCTAGAATAGGTGTGATCTCTTCGGATTTGAGTGATAACTCATCTAGAATAGGTGTGATATCTTCGGATTTGAGTGATAACTCATCTAGAATAGGTGTGATCTCTTCGGATTTGAGTGATAACTCATCTAGAATAGGTGTGATCTCTTCGGATTTGAGTGATAACTCATCTAGAATAGGTGTGATCTCTTCGGATTTGAGTGATAACTCATCTAGAATATCTACACTCGAAATAGGTGACACTACCATAAGCGGACTAAAAACGTTTAGTGAAGAAGTCATATTTGAATCAAACATCCATGTAAAAGGGGATCTTCTTGTCGCTAATACGGTCAACATGATTGTTTCAGATCCAATAATAGAATTGGGTGCGAACAATCTAAACACAAATGATTTAGGTATAGTCATGACACGACATGGTGTATCGGATTCAAACGTAGCACTTTTCTATGATGAAAGTGAAGACACATTTAATATAGGTTACACCTCTAACAGTGCATACGATTCGGTAATAAATGCAGAAGCTGGTAATCCTATAACTATGAATGTACACGGAAACATAGAAGCAACCACGAACATACAAGCGAGTAACATCATGACCAATTATTCTAATATATCCGGAAGGTTGGATTTAGGGAGCATTTACTCACAAAACATGATATGTCAAACGCGACAATATGAATATTCTTCTTCAACCGCGACTTACGTTACATCCGGTACACTCACACTATTGACGTGTGCATTCACACCCAAGTATTCAAATTCCAAAATACTCATTGAATTGAGTTGCCCCGTGGAAACAACAGCGACATATTTTAACATTTTTGTAGATAGAGGTTCTAGTAGAATTACATCAAATCCAGGAAGTTATGGTATTATTTCATATAATTCAGGTACTAGCCTTGGTGGCCATTTTATACACACGGGTATTGGTTATGATTTACCAAGTACAACATCTAGTATAAATTATAACGTGGTCGCGGAATATGGAAGTGGTGATACATTAACAATATTGACACAGTCTGGTAAAATACTTGTATTTATCCATGAACTTTGTCAATAATTATTTTAACTCATTATAGTAATGAAGCCGAAATACATAGAACGCGCTTTAAGGGGGGTCATGTCTTCCCTCCCACCTAACTTTAAAGCCGGCAATGATTGGGATAGTATAGTCTTCCCTCCAGGGTATTCAAAGCCAGATAAAACTACATTTGAAGCAAAACTTCAAGAAATTGTCGATGATGATGATGAAGATTTACCAAAGACCGAGTTATTGGGAGATTTAACAGTTGGTAATTCGACATTGTTTGTGGACATATCTACTTCAAATGTTGGGATAGGTGTAGGTACACCTGCGTATGAATTAGATGTGTCAGGTAATGTACACTTTACAGGTGGTCTTTACCAAGATGGCGCTCCATTTGTGAGTTCACTTTGGACGACTGGCACCGATTCCCTGTATTACCGTTCTAACATTGAAGTTGGTACAGCAAATTTATTTGTGGATACGACAACATCAAGTGTTGGCATAGGTACGAGTGAACCAGTCTATGCCCTAGATGTAGTGGGCGACATAAATGTACCACTTGGTTCTGCTTACAAAATAGGTGGTAATGATGTACACTATTTAGCATCGATAAGCTCTGTGTCTGTAAACACTGGAAATGAGGGAACGAGTGCATCGGTTGTGCTTGGTGGAACATCGGCTGCTTCTACTCTAACATTTACTATACCAAGAGGTGATACCGGTGCGGCTGGTCCACAAGGTCCCACGGGTGCAACCGGTCCACAAGGTGCAACAGGTCCACAAGGTGACACTGGTGCAACGGGTCCACAAGGTCCACAAGGTGACACTGGTGCAACGGGTCCACAAGGTCCACAAGGTCCACAGGGACCAGCTGGAAGCGATGCTGCGGTGGTTTGGTCTACATCTGGTACATCCGCTTATTACACAAGTGGTAACGTCGGTATTGGTTTAAATAATCCAACAAATAAGTTGCACGTAGACGGAGATATATATTCAACAGGTAACGTCACCGCCTATTCCGACATAAGAAACAAAAGAAACCTAAAAATAATAGAAAACTCCCTAGAAAAGATAAAAAGTGTAAATGGATACACGTACGAAATAGAAAATAAAAAATATACAGGTTTGGTGGCACAGGAAATTATTAATATTTTACCCGAAGCTGTGGCGGGCGACGAAGAAAAGGGATATTCACTCGCATATGGAAATATGGCAGGTATATTTGTTGAAGCGATCAAAGAATTATCAAAAAAGGTAGAAGATCTAGAAAATGAATTATCTAAGTTCAGATAAATATGTATGATTTATTAAAAAAAACCTCCTCATATATTAAATGTCTCTAGGGACACCCGATGGACAGTTAATAATTGAGAATGCCACGGTTATTACGAACAACATTAATGTTCAGGATAGGGTAGGGGTGGCAACTGACTATCCCCAATATAACTTAGATGTTCATGGTACAGCAAATGTAGGCACATTATTTGTGAGTAGTATAACTGGTGATGGGGGTTTACTATCAAATATAGCATCCAATTTAGAAGAAATAACAGTAAATGGTAATGTTACAACTAAAACAGTTGAATTTATCAATTCGAATACTTCCATAGTAGCGAGTGGGAATATTCATGCATCATACTTCATAGGCAATGGTTCATTTTTATCGAACGTTGTAAATGATAATGAATTGGAATCCAATGTTTCCATTTTGAGAAGTGAGATGGCTTCAAATACATTGGAACTGCGATCAGATTTACAGTCCAATATTTCTACTTTGAGAAGTGAGATGGCTTCAAATACATTGGAACTACGAACAGATCTTCAATCCAATGTTTCTACTTTAAGAAGTGAGATGGCTTCAAATACATTGGAACTACGAACTGATCTTCAATCCAATGTAGATATTTTGAGAGGTGAGATGGCTTCAAATACATTGGAACTACGAACAGATTTGCAGTCCAATGTTTCTACTTTAAGAAGTGAGATGGCTTCAAATACATTGGAACTACGAACTGATCTTCAATCCAATGTAGATATTTTGAGAGGTGAGATGGCTTCAAATACATTGGAACTACGAACAGATTTGCAGTCCAACGTAACTGTTCTGAGAACAGATCTTCAATCCAATGTTTCTACTTTAAGAAGTGAGATGGCTTCAAATACATTGGAACTGCGAACTGATCTTCAATCCAATGTAGATATTTTGAGAGGTGAGATGGCTTCAAATACACTGGAACTGCGAACTAATCTTCAATCCAATGTGGATATTTTGAGAGGTGAGATGGCTTCAAATACATTGGAACTGCGAACTGATCTTCAATCCAATCTTTCCACTTTGAGAGGCGAGATGGCTTCAAACACATTGGAACTACGAACCGATCTTCAATCCAATGTAGGTATACTAAGAGGTGAAATATCAAGAGCGAATACCATCACATTCTCTAATGTCATGACTGGCTTAATTGTAGACGCAAATGTAGTTGTGGGAGGAAACGTAACGGCTACCACATTTATCGGTGACGGTGGTTTCTTGTCTAACATCGCGAGTAACCTGGAACAAATCGCACTCAATGGAAACGTAACGACCCAAACGCTTTATTTGAACAACGCAACGACGGCGTTTACCACCGATCTCACGTCTAATGTAGGCGTCAAACTCGACCAATTGTCAAATGTAATCATCACGAGTCCACAAACGGATCACCTTCTCACATACGATGGCGAGAATTGGGTAAATGATTTCAATATACACAACTTCATTAAAGTGCACAACACCACTGGTGATACACTTTATAAAGGTAATGTTGTCTACATTGTAGACTCGTTTAACAATAACGTAGCAAACGTTGCACTGGCTAAGGCGGATAGCGCGTCTACGATGCCGGGCATCGGTCTCATCCACGAAGACATTCTTGATGGCCAAGAAGGGTCTGCGGTAGCGTATGGTAAGGTGAGCGATATTAATACACTTGGGTTCACAGAAGGTCAAACCGTCTACGTGAGCAACACGAGTGCGGGTAATATCATGAACTCGAAACCATATGGTTTGGATGACCAAATTCAAAACGTGGGTGTTTGTATTAGGGTGCACCAAAGTAACGGTGTCGTGTTTGTGACGGGTGTGGGTCGTTCGAATGATATTCCAAATGCACCCATTTCTTCATCTCCCAACTACGTGTACGTGAATGAAACGAACAATGACATGAAAAAGATTGCACCCGAAAACTTATTGACGAAGCTCCAAACGCTTGAACAAGTCGTGAATACCGGGAATACCGTGTCTAATTCTATTGAAATTACAGGAAATCTAACTGTTTCTGAAAATGTGTCCATCGGGGGTTTAAGTTCTAGTTACATACCATTTGTTGGTACGGGTAACTATCTCGAGGATTCATCAATTCGAAAAGATAATGGAAACATTATCATTTCCGCAGATACCGAGATCACCGGAAACCTCATCGTGACAGGTAATTCATACATCGTGTCTTCAAATAATGTCGTCATAGAGGATCGAATTTTGGGTCTGGCAAATAACAACCCGAGTCATGACTTGGACACGGGCATCATCATGGAACACCCGGGACACAACGTGGCTTTGATTCACCACGGAGACGAAGATAGGTTTTCGATGGGTTACACACAAAATACGGTCACGGATGACCACGTATTACCAGACAGTAACATATTTCTGTTAGATATTTTGGGTAATGTCACCGTACAAAACAACTTAACTGTGGGGTCGGGTGGAAGTTATTTTGGAGATGGCACAACACTCACGGGTGTCGCACTCGAAACCGATCTCACAGATAATGTGACCAGAATAGGTGTTTTGGAAACGGATCTCACGGATAATGTGACCAGAATAGGTGTTTTGGAAACCGATCTCACAGATAATGTGACCAGAATAGGTGTTTTGGAAACGGATCTCACGGATAATGTGACCAGAATAGGTGTTTTGGAAACCGATCTTACGGATAATACTTCTAGAATTGATGTTTTAGAAACCGATCTCACAGATAACGCTTCTAGAATTGATGTTTTGGAAACGGATCTCACGGATAATGTGACCAGAATAGGTGTTTTGGAAACGGATCTCACAGATAACGCGACCAGAATAGGTGTTTTAGAAATCGATCTCACAGATAACGCTTCTAGAATTGATGTTTTGGAAACGGATCTCACAGATAACGCTTCTAGAATCGATGTTTTGGAAACGGATCTCACAGATAATGTGACCAGAATAGGTGTTTTGGAAACGGATCTCACAGATAACGCTTCTAGAATTGATGTTTTGGAAACCGATCTCACGGATAACGCTTCTAGAATTGATGTTTTGGAAACGGATCTCACAGATAATGTGACCAGAATAGGTGTTTTGGAAACGGATCTCACAGATAACGCTTCTAGAATTGATGTTTTGGAAACCGATCTCACGGATAACGCTTCTAGAATTGATGTTTTGGAAACGGATCTCACAGATAATGTGACCAGAATAGGTGTTTTGGAAACGGATCTCACAGATAACGCTTCTAGAATTGATGTTTTGGAAACCGATCTCACGGATAACGCTTCTAGAATTGATGTTTTAGAAACCGATCTCACGGATAATGCTTCTAGAATTGATGTTTTGGAAACCGATCTCACAGATAATGCTTCTAGAATTGATGTTTTAGAAACCGATCTCACAGATAACGCTTCTAGAATTGATGTTTTGGAAACGGATCTCACAGACAATGCTTCTAGAATTGATGTTTTGGAAACCGATCTCACAGATAACGCTTCTAGAATTGATGTTTTGGAAACGGATCTCACAGATAACGCTTCTAGAATCGATGTTTTGGAAACGGATCTCACAGATAATGTGACCAGAATAGGTGTTTTGGAAACGGATCTCACAGATAACGCTTCTAGAATTGATGTTTTGGAAACCGATCTCACAGATAATGTGACTAGAATAGGTGTTTTGGAAACGGATCTCACAGATAACGCTTCTAGAATTGATGTTTTGGAAACCGATCTCACGGATAATGCTTCTAGAATTGATGTTTTGGAAACCGATCTCACAGATAATGCTTCTAGAATTGATGTTTTGGAAACCGATCTCACAGATAATGTGACTAGAATAGGTGTTTTGGAAACGGATCTCACAGATAACGCTTCTAGAATTGATGTTTTGGAAACCGATCTCACGGATAATGCTTCTAGAATTGATGTTTTGGAAACCGATCTCACAGATAATGCTTCTAGAATTGATGTTTTGGAAACGGATCTCACAGACAATGCTTCTAGAATTGATGTTTTAGAAACCGATCTCACAGATAACGCTTCTAGAATTGATGTTTTGGAAACGGATCTCACAGATAACGCTTCTAGAATTGATGTTTTGGAAACGGATCTCACTGATAATGTGACCAGAATAGGTGTTTTGGAAACGGATCTCACAGATAACGCTTCTAGAATTGATGTTTTAGAAACCGATCTCACAGATAACGCTTCTAGAATTGATGTTTTGGAAACCGATCTCACAGATAATGTGACCAGGATAGGTGTTTTAGAAACCGATCTCACAGATAACGCTTCTAGAATTGATGTTTTGGAAACAGATCTCACTGATAATGTGACCAGAATAGGTGTTTTGGAAACGGATCTCACAGATAACGCTTCTAGAATTGATGTTTTAGAAACGGATTTGAGTGATAATTCGTCTAGGATCACGAGCATAGAGAGTGGGTCGTACACATTTACGGGTATAAAAACATTTGAAAATGATGTGATTCTTGAGAGTAACCTTAGAATTAATGGAGACTTGATGGTTGCCAATACGATAAACATGATTGTTTCCGACCCTATCATGGAACTAGGTGCAAATAACCTAAATACAGGTGATTTGGGTATTGTTATGACTCGTCACGGTGTATCCGAATCAAATGTGGCCATAGTATACGACGAAAGTCAAGATATATTTAGAGTGGGTTACACATCTAATAGTGCTTACGAATCGACTATAGAAATAGACGATGCGTCCGCAATTACAATGAATGTGCACGGTAACGTAGAGGCTGCATATTTTAAAGGTGACGGTTCTCAGCTCACGGGTGTTGGTATCGATACCACCCAAACATTGACCTTGTCCAATGTGACGACGGGTTTGATAGTGGACTCTAATGTTGTTGTTTCTGGTAATGTGACAGCGGGTTCGTTCATAGGTGACGGTTCTCAGCTCACGGGTGTGGCCACAACTCTCAATAACATTACGGAAGTTGATTCAAACGTCGGTATTTCGAATACCAATCCACAACACACACTAGCTGTGGGTTCCAATCTCTGGATTGAAGATACGGGTTCAAACGTGCTCACCGTGGAAGGGAACGTGGCAGCTAATTATTTCATCGGTGATGGTTCACAACTCACGGGTGTCGCCGCAAGTCTCAATAACATTACGGAAGTTGATTCAAATGTTGGTATTTCTAATACTAATCCACAACACACACTAGCTGTAGGCTCCAATCTCTGGGTTGAAGATGCAGGTTCGAATGTGCTCACTGTTCTTGGGAATGTTGCGGCTGTGAATATGACATTAGATAGTATTACTCTTGCGACGGGGCATGCACTCGATTATGTGACAAGTGTAGGAAATACTACATCTAACACTGTTCAGTTTACAAATCCAGCCACGGGCTTTGTGACGACTTCTAATGTAGGTATAGCCAACGTAAACCCGATACACACTCTGGACGTAGGTTCAAATCTTTGGATTGATGAAACGAGTTCAAACGTTCTTTACGTAGACGGAAACGTGTGGTCTAAAAATATAACTGTCGGCTCAAATTTGTATGTAGAAGACACAAATTCTAATGTGGTGACCATTGAAGGTAACGTTTCTGCACATAACTTGTGGCTTGGGTCGGTGGAAATCACACCTTCTTACACTTTAGAAGAAGTCACGGGCGAAGGAAACACGACGACACAAGTCATTCAATTCTTAGACTCTAATGTGGGTACAGTGTCTTCAGGTGGTATAGTTATAAACAAATACGCATTCGCGTGTAAACACTACGCATACAGTAACGTGAGTGTACCCATAGATTTCGCAAACGTGGTCATGACATTCTCTTCAAACGTGTTCCATGCGAAAATCACGGCACAACTCACACACGGAAACGAAGAAGTCAGCACAATGATTCTCGACGTTCAGGGTGGTACGAGAGACGGTGCGACCTCGTCACTCAATATCGCCACTGGCCCAGGATCCGTGTTCGGTAACACGAACACTAAACCATGGAACGGAACGGTGTCTACCACACCCACACAAGTCATACTCGAACCGAGTGCTACGGGTACGACCGCGTATGGGGTCGATCTCTACGTGGAGTACAAATCTTCATCGTCAGAAGGTAAGTTAGAAAGCATTAGTATAGGTAACGATTCTGTAAAATCTTTTGTGTATTAATAGTAATGACGTCTACGAACATAACTAATTTCCCCGGAAAAGTGGCTATAGGTTCAAACGTGTTCATAGATGATACGGCGTCAAATAAACTCGTTATCACCGGAAGTATAAGTACTACAGGAACACTTTCCGGTGATGGCTCAGGCATAGATAACATTCAAACATCAAATGTAATTGGATTGACCGATAACGTGACGAGAATAGGCACTCTCGAAGCGGATTTGACTGATAACGTGACGAGAATAGGCACTCTCGAAGCGGATTTGACTGATAACGTGACGAGAATAGGGACTCTCGAGGTGGATTTGACCGATAACGTGACGAGAATAGGGACTCTCGAGGCGGATTTGAGTGACAATTCTTCGAGAATCACGAATATAGAGAGTGGAGACATCACAATCACGGGTAAGAAAACATTCCAAGATGAAGTCACTTTTGAATCAAACATTCGTGTACAAGGAGACCTTCTCGTCGCAAACACAGTGAATATGGTGGTTTCAGATCCAATCATGGAATTGGGTTCAAACAACCTAAACACAGGTGATTTAGGGATCGTGATGACCCGCCACGGGGCGACTAATTCAAATGTCGCTGTCTTCTACGACGAATCCGAAGACGTTCTCAAGTTGGGTTACACGTTGAATGGGGCTAATGATACGGCGATTGAACTGGATTCAAATACTCTAGCGGTGTCTATTCAAGGTAATGTTGAAGTAGGCACGGCCAACCTCTTTGTGGATACGACGACAGGCTACGTCGGCATCGGTACGACGAACCCTGGATTTAGTTTGGACGTCCATGGAACAGCGAACGTTGGGGCCCTCACGGCGACGAGTATTTCTGGTCCACTCTCCGGAAACGCATCGACGGCCACAGCTCTTCAAACGGCGAGAAACATTAACGGTGTGAGTTTTAATGGTTCAGCCAATATAACCGTGAATGGTCTCAATTATAATGTAAACGACGTTTGGTTAAAGGAACAGGGCGGCAACGCCCACTTCAAACAATATGGTAACACTCGACAAATGGCATTTCGTACCGATGGAACATCTGAGTATGCTTCTGGTGTGGGTGGATACCCATTTGTATGGATGTATGGCGGAGATGCGGCGTCTAATCGTCGAATGTTATTAAACACGAGTGGCCAACTCTGGTGTTCCGATTATGGCTGGCTTCACGATAAGTTCGTTTCGAGAAATAGCGCAACATCGCAAACATTTACCGACAATAATTCAAATGCCACTTTCACGGGGCATACAATAGATTTTAACGGTTCTGGAACTCAGACAAACACAGCTAATAGAACACACAGAGCACTCCTTATAGATTATGATACGTCGACGTCGGGTGGGACTACAACGACTAATGAACGGAACTACAATTACGCTATGCATTCGGATATGCGTCACAGTGGAACAGGTGATCAATATGTATTTTATAATCATTATCTGTATACAAGAAGCGACCACACGAGTGGTACGTGCAGCCTTATGAGAGGTATACAGAATAGCGTCGTGTCGTCTGGGACTGGTATAAACACGGAAATGCATGGTATAAATACATACGTCATAAAAGATAATGGTTCAACCGAAGCCACATCGACTATGTATGGTACTAAAACCGAAGTTGAAGTTGATGCTGGTACGGTAACCAATGCGTTTGCCTATCATGCACACATTGACCGTGACGCCGGGACACTCACAAATGGGTATCTGTATTATGGGAATTATGCAGGTACAGTGGGTACGAAATGGGGTATATACCTCTCCGGTGAATCTAAAAACTACTTTTCGGGCGACGTAGGCATCGGGGTGACTAATCCACTCAATTCCTTGGTTGTTAACGGTAAGACAACTATTGGTACAGGGGCGTCAACCACCAATAGTCAATATCATGATGGGACGCTTAATGTGATTGGTGGAGGGACGAGAGCCATCTTGAGAGTTGAGAACAACAATGGCATTGGAGACCCGACAATCATATTGGGCGAAGGTGGTGGATTTACAGAAAATACAGTTCCAACTATTAAAAAAATTGCGGGTACAAACAATTTATCTATTATGACTGCTGGCAACGTCGGTATCAACACCACAACACCCGGATACGAACTCGACGTTAACGGGGACATACGCGGTGGATGTCCCGTATATTTCGCAGCATATAACACTAACGGCACATCTCCCGGTAATACAGTGATATGGGATGAATTATGGATATCAAGAGGTGGTGGGTATGATACAAGCACGGGTATATTTACCGCCCCTATCGCTGGTATTTATAAGTTTTATTATACGTTACGTCAAGCTGGGGGTGCAACGTCTGGTCTCTGGGCGCGTGTTCAGCTTAACGGCTCAGATATAAGCAATACATATGGCGCGATTTATTTATCGACTACACGTGATCAGGCGGGTTCGACGGTATTACTTAATCTAAACGTGGGAGATGAAATTTCGGTAAAGGTGTACAATTATGATATGGCTAGTGTATACAACTCATTCGTCGGTGAGTATTTCTCATCTTTATAAAAAAATGTAAATTATAGCATATATGGATTCTGAAACATTACAGGATCTTGTTTATGAAACGATAAAAATTTTAAGCCCTGACTTGGACGCCACTGGTGTGCAGACAGACGAAGCCAATGCTGTGCACACCGCCGCATTTGTCGGGTGCACGTATCATTGTGGCTAATTACTTTTTCCTCCCCTTATAGTAGAAATGTCTATACAATCCCCAGTTGGAACTTTAGATATTAAAAATGCCACATTACGTGTAGGCAAATTAGAAGTCTCGAACATTCAGGGTGTGGACACCGCCCTCAATGTCACGAGAGCCAATAGCGTGCTCATCTACGATGATCAGGCTTCAACAACGACCTTTACGGGGTTCACGAGTACCCCAGGTGTTCGTGATACTGTGAATGGCTACCTCGACGTCGCCGATGGCTACGTATATTGGGGTCAAAAGCTCCCCAATGCGTGGGTGATGGACTTCGAAATGGACATCCGTTCGGGTACGAATCCCGGGCCACTCTATGCAAATGTGTTTAGCACCACTAACACGGGTGGAGACGGCTACTCTTTCGCGTTTAATGATAACAACGACAAAATCAGTCTCTACTACGACGGCACCCTTCTCACGGAGGCCACGGTCACGGGACTCTTCACGGCCACAGAAAATTGGCAAAAGGTCGTGATCAATTATGAGCGTGGCATGATCGCCATAAGTCTCAGTGGGTCCAGAAAGTTTTATTACAAGGACATAGAACGAGAAACACCCTACGTCAACGGGGAATACACGAATTTCTCTTCAGCGTCCACGGATGGGCGTAAGATTCGTAATCTTCGCATCGTTAACGGTGAAAAGTGGATGTACACGGGGGAATCGAACATCGCGTACACGCAGGGGAGTGTGGGTATAGGTGTCTCCGATCCACAATACACGCTCGATGTAGGTGGAGACATCAATCTCTCGGGTTCGTTCTACCAAGGTGGGTCCCCCTTTGTGAGCTCCCTTTGGACGGACGGTGGTGATTCTCTCTATTACCGTTCCAATGTCGAAGTTGGTACTGGTAACCTCTATGTGGATACGACGACGAGTCGGGTCGGTATCAACACCACAACACCCGGCTACGACCTCGACGTTAACGGGGACATCAACTTCACGGGAACCTTTTACCAAGGTGGTTCCCCCTTCGTGAGTTCTCTTTGGACATCTGGTAACGATTCCCTGTATTACACGGCGAGTAACGTGGGTATAGGCACGGACACCGCGGAGTATACCCTCGATGTACACGGAAATGCCAATGTTGGTGCACTCACGACGACCAGCGTCTCTGGTGACGGTTCAGCACTTTATGGAATTCAATCTTCGAATGTGAGTGACTTTGCGTCGAATGTGACGAGGATCGAGACCCTTGAGACTGATTTGAGTGATAACTCGTCCATAATCGGTACTCTCGAGACAGATTTGAGTGATAACTCGTCCAGAATTGGCACTCTCGAGACAGATTTGAGTGATAACTCGTCCAGAATCGGTACTCTCGAAACGGATTTGAGTGATAACTCGTCCAGAATTGGTACTCTAGAGACAGATTTGAGTGATAACTCGTCCAGAATTGGTACTCTCGAAACGGATTTGAGTGATAACTCGTCCAGAATTGGTACTCTTGAGACAGATTTGAGTGATAACTCGTCCAGAATAACGAGCATCGAGAGTGGTGCACACACATTTACGGGCATAAAAACGTTCGAAGACGATGTCATTCTCGAATCAAATCTTCGTGTCAACGGAGACCTGTTGGTGGCGAACACCGTACACATGATCGTCTCTGATCCAATCATGGAATTGGGTGCTAATAACCTAAACACCGGGGATCTCGGGATCATCATGACCCGTCATGGGGAAACTGGGAACGTCGCGATCGTCTACGACGAATCCCAAGATGTTTTGAATGTGGGATACACACTGAGTAATGCTTACGAAAATACGATCACTATGGACACGGCGAATTCACTCACGTTACAAGTAAACGGTGCACTCAACGTGGGTTCAAACGTAGTGATGGACGATGTGGCATCGAACGTCATCGAAGTTTCCGGGAACGTGAAGACAGATTCCCTATTTTTGGGGAACTTTGAGGTGGTGGCGTCACAAGGTTTGAGTCATGTGACTGCGGTGAGTGCGGCCACGAATGATACCGTGTATCTCAATAACCCAACCACAGGACTCGTGGTCGACTCTAACGTGGAGGTGGGTGGAAACCTCGCAGTCGAAGGTGATCTCGAATTTAACGGGAATCTCACGATGAACACGATCACCGTGCAGACCCTCTTTACACTGGATCACGTCGTGTCTCAAGGGAATACTACGGCAAACACAGTACAGTTCCAAAACGCGACGACGGCACTCACGGCGACGGGGAATGTAGAAGTGGGTGGGGAGTTGAGTGTGAGTGGGAATGTGGAGGTCGGCACGGCGAACTTGTTTGTGGATACGACGACATCTAATGTTGGTATAAGAACAAACAACCCACAAGCAACTTTACACGTGGGAGGTACAGATGGTATCATCATACCATCTGGAACGACGGCACAACAGCCTACGGGACAGACTGGTATGGTGAGGTATAATACAACTAAAAAATCTCTCGAATTTTATAACGGTACAGACTGGGTGGTTATTGGTGGTGTTTCCGCGTCTGGTGGCACAGAAACAAATTCGGGTCAGTATAATATACATACATTTACAACATCTGGAAACTTTGTTGTGTATTCAGGGGGTGTAGTCGAATACCTCTTAGTTGGTGGCGGTGGTGGCGGTGGACGTAGTGCTGGTACTGGAAATTATATGGGTGGTGGTGGAGGTGGGGGGTTTGTCAGTGGTACAATAATCGTCGATCCGGGTACATATAGCATAGTCGTAGGAGAAGGTGGTACTGGTGATTCTGGGTCTGGTGCCACAAATGGGACTAATACTACAGCGCTTAATTTAACGGCGTACGGTGGTGGTCACGGTGCTTCAGCATATAATGGTATTAATGCAGGTAATCCGGGTGGTTCAGGTGGTGGCGGTGGTGGCGGTAGCACGGATGATACCGGTGGCCCCCCGGGATATGAAATAGGTGGACAAGGTTCAAAAGGTGGAAAAGGTGGAAATTATTCGACAAATACTGGATATAAAGGTGGAGGTGGTGGAGGTGCTGGTGGTGTAGGACAGAGTGGATATGAATATGGTTCACAGGTATATGGATTAAATGGGGGTAATGGAAAGCAGTCTGATATTTCGGGAACTTTGACGTACTACGCGGGTGGTGGTGGTGGCGGAGTTATATATGATGGCTGGAGCTACGAAATGGCAGGTGGAACTGGTGGTTTAGGTGGTGGGGGTAATGCTGGTAATGCATATACTAACCAAACCACCACCCCTGGGGCTGATGGAACAGATGGTTTAGGCGGCGGTGGAGGAGCTGCTGGTTACACTGACTATGGTGGAGACGGTGGTAAAGGGATAGTAATCATAAGATATTTATCTTAGATATAATTAATATGCCTAGCTTTGCAGAAATAGATACTCAGACTAATGAAGTTCTTCGAGTCATCAGTGCAGATAGTAAAATTTGGTGTGAATATAATCTGGGTGGTAAATGGGTACAAACTCATAAAAAAACAGAAGGTAAAAACTATGCAGGTGTTGGTTTTACGTATCACCCAGAACTCGAAAACTTCTCTGGTCCCCAACCATACCCTTCGTGGACACTTGATGACCAGTGTCTCTGGCAACCCCCAGTAGCCAAACCAGATGACGGTGGTTATTACAGATGGGATGAAGAATCACAAAGTTGGATTTCTTCGGGGGGTATTTAAGGTAAACTAATTTCTCTCTTAAAACGATTCTGGACTTGGTATATGTAGTCCCAGTAGTTCAAGTTCTCCTTTAGTGTGTTCAATAACACTTTCAATCCACATTTAAAACATAATTGTCCTTAACTTTTAAATGTGTGGCTAACTTCAATGGTGAGTGTTCCTCACTGTAAAGAAAACCTCTCCCAATATTAGATAATGTCGACGCACATCATAAACTTTCCAGGCGCTGACATACACACGACGACGCTCACATCAGTTTCGAACGTTTCGGTGGGCGAAAACTTGGACGTCACGAGCAATTTGACGGTGAGTGGGAATGCGACGGTGAGTGGGAACGTGGAAATGTCGAGCAATTTGACGGTGAGTGGGAATGCGACAGTGAGTGGGAACGTGGAAATGTCGAGCAATTTGACAGTGAGTGGGGATACGACGGTGAGTGGGAACGTGGAAATGTCGAGCAATTTGACAGTGAGTGGGAACGTGGAGCTTTCGAGCAATTTGACGGTGAGTGGGAATGTTGGGGTGGGGGTGACCAACCCGACGACACGCTTCGCGGTCCTCGATGAGGCTCGCCAATCGGAGGAGTTCCCACCGAGGGCGATGACCGACTATGAGACGCACATGGAGGGACATGGGGTTTTTAAGGTGAGTGAATCATCAGTTCGCTCGGGTGAAGATGGTGCATACGCCCTGTTTACTAAAGATGATGGAACCACTTTTTGGCACAGCGATAATACCTCGACCGATCATCGGTATACACAAGATGCCGCCGGTACTTACAGTGGAACATCTTCATTTGATGGCATAGACGGAGAATGGGTTACACTGGAGTGTCCATATTCCATAAAATTGGATTCGATACAACTCCACATAAGATCTCTTGCTTATCAATATCAATCCCCGGAAGATTGGGCATTACTCGGAAGTAATGATGGAACTAATTGGGGAACTTTAAAAGAGGTGACTGGTCAAATTATATCGGAATCGGGTACATCATTTGATGTGAGTACATCTCAATATTACAAAATGTTCGCACTGGTCGTGACGAGGATTGCAAATAATGTGGCTGGTTCATACACAAATGCTCTCACATTTGGCGAATGGCGCCTCTTCGGCACCCGCGAGCGTGGTCAATCCACCCTCCACGACGGGGAACTCAAACTCAACAAAAGCCTCATGGTACCTCGTATAGGTCCACCGCTCGACACGGACGACACCCCCCGACGGGACAGGCTCGTGGTGGAATACAACACCTCAACGAACCCCACGGAGAATGGGGTGGTGCAGGATACGTCGGGGAATGGTTTAGATGGCGTGTTGGAAAATACTTACTCACCAGGTAATGCAACTTATGACCCATATTACGACGCGACAGAGAAAGCGTTGGTGTTTGACGGGTCAAATGATTACGTGACTAAGAATTTGACAGGTATAAGTGGTGATTTTATATTTTCTGCATCTTTATGGGTCTATCATGAGAGTAGCACAAATAATGCAGCACAATTTTTCACGATAGGTAACAACGCCACGAATCAAATGGTTGGTTTCAGGCTCAACAGTAGTATGACGTCAG
>Ga0181575_10000676_pt1 | contig 25046 bp, 19 predicted proteins | sample 101ome_23_FD_145599 | JGI IMG/M metagenome (GOLD analysis project Ga0181575, IMG submission 145599) | Coastal salt marsh microbial communities from the Groves Creek Marsh, Skidaway Island, Georgia - 101411CT metaG (spades assembly) | ecosystem: Environmental > Aquatic > Marine > Intertidal zone... | reverse complement strand
GGAGAAAAAACTCGAACCAGGCAAATGGCACCACGTCGCGATCACCTACAATGGAACCGGGAACAAAAACAGCATCAAGATCTACGTCGATGGCGCGCTCACCAAGCACAACGCTGAAACGGGTGACAAGAAACTGACAGGCACCATCAAGACAAATGTCCCGTTTCGCATTGGCGGTCGCACCCCCGGCGCAAACTTCCCCGGCGAGGTCGACGACATCCACATTTACAATCGCGAACTCAACGAGAAAGAAATCGCGTGGACGCAAAAAGACCTCGTCAAAGAGACGCTGGAAACGCTTTCGGCAAAACGTAAGGGACTGCAGAGAAGAATCGCGGAGTCAGCTCTGATCAACCAGTCCGCTGCTTACCTAACTGCTCGCAGTGTCGAGTTGCAGCACCGGGCAAAGAAGCTCGAAATCCTCACTGGCAAAACGACCTCAATGGTCATGGCGGACAACCCGCCCGACAAAATGCGGATGACCTACCTACTCGACCGAGGCCAGTATGATTCCCCAGTCGAAGACGAAGTCATCCCTCCGGGCACCCCTGCCATTCTCCCTCCCATGCCTGAGGATGCGCCGGCCAACCGTCTCGGACTCGCAAACTGGCTTTTCGCCGAAGACCATCCCCTCACCGCCCGCGTCGCAGTGAATCAGCTTTGGCAACTTTTCCTCGGCCACGGAATCGTCCGAACCCCGGCAGACTTCGGTGCTCAGGGAGAGTTCCCGACCCATCCCGAATTGCTCGATTGGCTCGCTGTTGATTTCCGTGAGAACGGATGGGACACGAAGCGAATGATTCGCCAGATCGTCACCTCTCGAACCTACCGCCAGTCTTCCAACCTCGGCCCCGAGGATCATGATTACGATCCGGAAAACCGCCTCTGGTCCCGTGCCCTCCGCCCTCGATTGCAGGCCGAAATGATTCGCGACAATGCACTCGCACTCAGCGGTCTCCTCGTGAATAAAGCCGGAGGTCCCGGAGTAAAACCCTATCAGCCACTCGGACTCTGGGCTGAGGTGGGGCTTGGCGGAAATCCGAAATTTGTCCAGGACCACGGAGACAAACTCTTCCGCCGCTCGCTCTACACCTACTGGAAGCGATCCGCACCGCCTCCCGCGATGGTGATTTTCGACGCACCAAACCGGGAGACCTGCGTCATCCAACGGCCTATCACCAACACTCCATTGCAGGCTCTCGCCGCGATGAACGATGTCCAGACGATCGAAGCCTCGCGTCACTTTGCGGAACGCATTCTCACCGAAGGGGGAGAAAACGACGAAGCCCGCGCCGGATGGGCCTTCGAACTCGCAACCGCTCGCGAACCCGAAAGCGGAGAACTCGTCGAACTGCTCGGTGTCTACGAGGCCGGCATCAAGAAATTCGCCGACGCAGAGAAAGCCAAGGCTCTACTCGCCGCGGGCGAGTCCGATCGAAACGAAAAACTTCCCGGGGACCAACACGCCGCCTGGACCGTAGTGGCGAGCTTGTTGCTGAATTTGGATGAAGTAGTTACCAGAAACTGAAAACGAAAAACCTGTGCCTTCCGTATCAACCACAGATGGGTCACAGGTACCCACAGATTTTCACAGATTATTTTTCCCAATGAGCCAACTTCCATTTGATCTCGAACGTTCGTTTGCGCAGGCAAGCGCCGAAACCCGCCGAAATTTCCTCGGTCGTTCTTGTTCCCTCCTCGGCGGAGCAGCACTCGCCTCTCTCGGTCTACCCAATCGTGCCCAAGCAGCAGCTGCTGCATCCAGCAACCGCGGACTCCCCGGTCTCCCCCATTTCGCTCCCAAAGCGAAACGCGTCATCTATCTCTTCATGGCGGGTGGTCCGTCGCACATCGACCTCTTTGATTACAAACCGAAGATGCGCGAACTGCACGGAACGGAACTGCCGGATTCCGTCCGCGGTGGCCAGCGGATCACAGGTATGACGAGTGGACAAAAGGAGTTCCCCTGCGTCGCGCCCATGTTTGAATTTGAGAAAGTGGGAGACCGGCAGACCTGGATGAACACCCACTTGCTTCCTCACACGGCGAAGATCGCTGACAAGATCTCGATCATTCGTTCGATGAACACCGAGGCGATCAATCACGATCCAGCGATTACTTACATCAATACCGGCACCCAACAGTTCGGTCACCCCAGCATGGGAGCCTGGCTCGCCTATGGTCTTGGTTCTCTGAGCGATAATCTTCCCGCTTACGTCACCATGATTTCAGTTGGGAAAAAGCCGGGACAGGCTCTCTACGCACGACTCTGGGGCAGCGGATTTCTTCCTTCTCAATACCAGGGAGTACAGTTCCGGAGCGGAAAGGACGCAGTCCTTTACCTCAACGACCCTGATGGTATTGATCGCGACTTGCGCCGCAGCATGCTAGACGGACTCGGAAACCTGAATCGCCAGCGGTTCCAAACCGTTCAGGATCCCGAAATCGAAGCTCGCATTTCCCAATACGAGATGGCTTTCCGCATGCAGTCGTCCGTCCCAGACCTGATGGACACCTCAGCCGAGCCCGATCGCGTTTTTGAGCAATACGGCCCGCAGTCAAAAGAGCCGGGAACTTTCGCATCGAACTGCGTTCTTGCTCGCCGCATGGCGGAACGCGGAGTGCGATTTATCCAACTCTTCCATCGCGGATGGGACCAGCACAACAATCTTCCGAAAGAACTCGCTCACAACTGCGAAAGCGTCGATCAGCCCGCTGCTGCACTCGTCAATGACCTTGAGGAACGCGGCATGTTGGAAGATACCGTCGTCGTCTTCGGAGGCGAATTCGGGCGCACGATCTACAGCCAGGGAAAACTGACGAAGGATAATCACGGCCGAGACCACCATGGAAGATGCTTTTCCACCTGGGTCGCCGGAGGCGGATTCAAGGGTGGAGTCGACTATGGAGAAACCGACGACTACGCCTGGAATATCACAAAAGACCCGGTCCACATCAACGACTTCAACGCCACCGTTCTCCACAACCTGGGCATCGACCACGAACGCTTCAGCGTGAAACACCAGGGCCTCGATTCGAGACTGACCGGGGTCGAGAATCGCAGGATTGTGAAAGAGTTGCTGGTGTAGGTGACGTCACGGCCCCACACAACAAGTAGCAAAGTGGAATCTACCACCACGTGTTAGAGGCAGGCGGTGCAATGCCTCTCGTGCTCAACGAAGGTCCATTCCTTCTTTAGCAGGTCGGGCATCCTGCAATGTCGCCTATTCTCCTGCCACCGCAATCATATCAATCGTGATTGTGCTGCCGTCGCCACAGCCGGCAACCATCGCCTTCGAAGCAGCAGGCGGACGTGCTGGATCATAGTAGTCAGGACGCAACTTGTTGAGTCCTGTGCTGACGTCGTTTTCCGAGACATAGTAGGTCGCCTTCACGAGATGCCGCAGGTCACTCTTATGCTCGCCGACGAGCTTCTTGAGGTCCTGAAAGATCACATTCACCTGCTCGTTGGGCTTGTAGATATCGTCGCCGTTCAACCCCGAAATAAAAACGAGGTCGCCGTAATTAACCCTGACAACACGACAAAACACTGGCGAAGCTGTCATTCCTTCCGGAGTGATAAAATCCATCGGTTTGTTACCCGGCACGGCACGTCCCCCGGAAGCAACGAGTTCGATTTCAATTGGCAGAGAGGATTCCCATTCAACAAATACGAGAGGTGGAGTTTCGCCTTCCGGGAAAAAGCTTTCGATCGCGGCACGCGCGGCCTCAATGTCATCCATCGGGCCGAGGAACGATTTGATCTGCGTCGCATCGGAGAGGGCACGCCCGAACTGCTCCAGCGTGCCCAGAAGTTGTTCCATTGTTCCCCGAGTCGCAGGCTCCATTCCCTTTAGGCGGGACGCCTGTCCGGAGATAAAAATCCGGGCACCCGCCGGCAACACTTTGACTCCGGGGCCTCCTTTCTCTCCAAACTCGGTAGCGGCAACTACGTCGATAGCGATGACGGCACCCTCTTTCGGAAGTTTTGAAACGACCCAGGTCATTGGCGTGTCGCGGAAAACGACATCCGTGACCATCCGCGCTTCCTTCTCTACTTCGCTGGAGGTCACGCAGAGATGAATACGTGCTGCCTTTTCCCAGCCCGACCCATATTTCTCCAGCAACTCTCCTACTTTAGTGATGAGATGAGCGACCTGCGCGGATGCGTCACCCGGAGAAACAATCGCCCCTGATTCATCGACAGGAAAAATCTGTTCGGTAAAAAGAAGCGGAACCTTGCCCACATTTTTCGCGACCGGATCTGCGACGGAAGCTTGAACAAACAGCAAAAGGAACGTTGCGAACAAGAAAGATTTCATAGTGAGACCGACGACGTGTTTTCCACGAAAATCAAAACTCGATATCTCCCTGCATCGCGCGACGGATATCACCTGGCTCGTAACCCCAGAGATCGTCGGGCAGTGACGCATTATCGATCCTGACAACTCGCCAACTCGCAGGGAGAAGACTCCCTTTTTTCCACGTAAAAACGAACGGTTCATCGAGTTGATTGAGTCGTTTCACCACCTCATGCCCTGCGGGGCCGACGGGATTACCTCCGAATGTCAGCCTGGCCGTAACAGTCGCCTCTTTGCCATCGATAACGGTTTCCTTTTCGTCCTCGGTGACAACGAGAGCAAGAAACTGGCTACCCACATCAACGATGGCGTCTACAGCATCCTCTCGATCAAATCCCCAGCGGTCGCTGTAATTCTCCGCAACAAGACGCTCGATGCGCCCGGGACTTCGTTTTTCAATTCCAACGATGAGATCATACTGCTTTTTCGCAATCATCTTCGACGGTCGCGATTGCAGGATGACGAAAATAATGAGTGCGAGAACAGCAGCAACTGAGGCCAGCAGAATCCATTTGGCACTGCCGGAGCAGCTGACATGTTTTTGAGAATTGCGTTGCGAATTTTTCACGCGAGGTATCTTCCCAAATCGGCGACGACTTGTAAAACCTGATCGTCTGCTTTTGCAATTCCGCCCCCGCTTCCCACCGTATGGCCACCTATCGACCCAACGTAGCTGCGATTCTCCGCAAACCGAAGAGCGGAAAAATCCTGATTGCCGAGCGAATTAGCAACAAGGGCAGTTGGCAGTTCCCCCAAGGCGGAGTCGACAAGGGAGAAGACCTCATCGGGGCTCTCTATCGTGAAGTGGAGGAGGAAATTGGAGTCGGGCCTGACAAATACGAAATCGCTGCAGTACGGACCGCATACCGATACAAGTTTCCACACGGCCACCTCAAAAAGAAACAGTTCTGCGGACAGGTGCAGACTTATTTTCTCTGCGACTACTACGGCAAAAAGAACGCTATCGATCTCGACGCGCACGTCAGAGAGTTTTCCCAATACAAGTGGATCAAGCCGCAGGATTTCCCTCTCGAAGGAGTTCCTAAGTTCAAACGGCCGGTATTCAAACGAGTCTTCAAAGATTTCTTCGGAGTAAAACTGAAGATGCCGCGGAAGAAAAAGGGCAAATCCTAGCTGGGCAATTCCTTGACGCTTTCCCCTTTCCGACTTTCCGAATTGGTGAGAGAATTCATTCGTCTCACCCGATCACGGCCCGTTCATGAAACTCACCTATTTCGGAATCCGCGGAAAGGTTGCCCTTCTCGTCATCCTTGCCACGGTAGCATCTGCTCTGCTCGTCGCGAAACTCCTGACATCGCGAGCTACTGTGGTTCTGCGAGAGCACGAACTGGTCGATCTCGGGGACGAAGCATCCCTCCGAGGATGGGAATTGATGGATCAGATCGAGGGGCTTCGGGAAGACCTCATCAATGTCGCCTTCAGCCCGACTTTCGCCGAAGATGTGAAGGACGAGAAGACGCAGGAGGAGCTTTTTTCCATGGCGAGAGGGCTCTGTCGCCGGAATTGGGAACAACATTTGCGCGTTGATTTGATCCAATTTAAGGACGGAGAGAAGACGACCACCCTGATCGCGGAAAAGGCAGAATTTAGAGACGAAGACCTCTGGTTTCCAGGGGCCGATGCCCGCGCCGGAGCACGGCTTCACCTTTCTCCAATTCAGCGCCTACGTGTCACGCGAACCAATCTCTCGGGTCATGAGGCCCTGCAGCGCTTCGAGCCGATCGTCTGGGCAGTCGCCCCGCTCGATCGCGAGCCCGGCCAACCCGCCGGAACGAGGCCGAATTTTATCCGCATAGGAATGACGCTGCACGACGAGCCTTCGCCGCGACATCTTTTCGTGCTCGAAAATTCCGAGGGTGCTCAGCTTGTCCGCCACGACGAAGCCGATCCCATTGAGCGCGGAAACGACGCCGTCTTTCTCGAATTGGCAAAGCATCCTGTTCTGCTTGAAGCACTGGAAGAGCGCGCGGAAGAGGAACGAGAGCCGGATCAGGATTTACCAAAAGTGGATCGGCTCACTTCGATCGAGAACGTTGACCTCATCTCCCCGTATTATTTTCAGGAGGGAATCCCCAATCCCGAAATGTCCGACGCTTTTGCCGCAAAAACAGACGACGAGATGGACGAGTTTCTCGAGAATCTGCAGATCCAAATCGCTTCCCTCGGCCGCGTTGGCGGACTGCAGGCACGCGTTAAAGAATTCCGTATGCTGGCCCGCTCGAGAGAAGATCTCGCCCAACTCCAGGGGATCGTGACGGCTGCACTGCAACGCGATTTTTCCGAATCCTTTCGCGAGATCAAATGGCGAAACATCGTCGAGTGCGACCAGATTCACTCCTGGGTCGTCAAACTCCGGATCGGAAACGGAGAAAGCGCACGCGACTACCGACTTCACTATGCGGTTTTTGATGACGAACTTGCTTCTTCGATCGAATACGAAATGGTTTCCGTGCAGAATGTCGCATTTCTCGTCGCGGGGGTGTTTGGGATCATCGGATTTTTCATGGCAATGCATTTCATCCGCCCTCTCAAGCAGATGACCAAAACCGCGCAGACGATCATCTCGACTAAACAGGATGACCTGTATTCCCAGGTCGCCGGGCTCGCCGCACGAATGGAATCAAAGCGACGCGACGAAATCGGTGATATATCCCGGGCATCAAAAGTGCTTTTCGAAGAACTCGTTGCCATGCACGAGCAACTCGAGCAACGCGTCAGCGATCGCACCCGCGAACTGCGCCGCGCCAACACAGATCTGGAAAAGGCGAACGACAAGCTGATGAGCCTCAGCCACGAAAAGGACGCTTTCGTCGCCAAAGTCAGCCACGACCTTCGCCAGCCGCTCAACGCCATCTTCCTCCAAGTTGAGGCACTTAAACTTTCCGAGCTCGACGAGGGGCAAAAGAAAGACGTCGAACGAATCCATGCCCATGCTGCGCGTGAGCTGAACCTCGTGAATGACATTCTTGAGTACCAGAAAATCATCATGGGCGCTGAGACCCTCAGCCGCGACGAGATTGACGTCCCTGCCTTGCTCAATGACGTTGCCGAAGTTCATGGTTCTTCGCTGAAGGGGAAAGACGTCATCTTCGAGCACCACAGTCACGAAGGCGTGACCTCCCTCATCGCCGATGACCGGCGCGTCCGCCAGGTTCTAGGAAACCTTGTCGGAAATGCCTGCAAATTCACCAAAGAAGGAAGCGTTTCCCTGGAAGCGAGAGCTCGGGAAATTTCCGGGCAGCCATGGATTGAATTTACCGTAACCGACACCGGCCGCGGGATGAGTCCCGAAGAACAATCCAAGGCCTTCATCCCCTTTATCTCGAACAAAAAAGACAACGCCGGCGGCAGCGGGCTCGGTCTCTCCATCTGCAAGGAACTCGTCGGACAGCTCGGCGGAAAAATTGGATTCGTCAGCGAGCTCGGCAACGGTACTCACTTCAGTGTTTTTCTTCCCGTCAGTCCCGAATCCGAATACTATGATGCAAATCGAGGCGTTCACTCTGCCACCGGGAAAGAGGAGAAAACAAACGAAGGTGAGATCATCGACCCGCGCGATGCAACCGTACTCGTCATAGACGACGACGCCAAAGTTCGTGAGCTACTCACCCGCATGCTGCAGTCCGAGGGCTACAGCGTCATCACCGCCAAAGACGGAAACGAAGGACTCGAAATGGCGAATCAACATCAGCCTGATGCGATTACCCTCGACGTCGTCATGCCCGGTGGAAAAGACGGATGGGAAGTTCTTCGAGAGCTGAAGGATTCGGAAAAAACGCAATCCATCCCCGTCATCATGGTTTCCGTCATGGCCGAGCAGGAAAATGGTATCGCCCTCGATGTCGAAGATTACCTCGTCAAACCCATCGACGTCGACCGGCTCAGCCGAGTGATCCTTCGCGTGACCGGGCAGGCGCATCAGCGCAATCTGCTTCTCATCGACGACGACGCCGATTCACTTGAAGCGATGGGACGCATTCTTGAGGACGCCGGATGGCATACCCTTCTCGCCAACGACGGCGCAGAAGGACTGGAGATCCTGTCCAAAACACAACCCGCCGCGATTATCCTCGATCTCATGATGCCCGGTATGGACGGCTTCGAATTTCTCGAACATCTCGAAGAAAACGAGTATCTGCGCAGCATCCCCGTGATTGTTTTGTCAGGAAAAGACCCGTCCGAAGCCGAGCGTGACTTCCTTAATGACCGCGTCAGCACCGTTCTGAAAAAAGGAAGACACAGCGCCGCTAACCTGGTCACATACATCAACTCTCGCGTGCTGAAACGTTGATCGCACACTGAATTTCGGATAATGCTGTAGTCGGGTTCTGTGAGCCCGGAGTGGACGTTCTTTCCATATCAGCACGCACCTTCCGACCTCAAAGAGGCCGGCTACAGGGATTCGCAGATTCGATCCAACCCTGTTTTATCCCCCACTTGACAGGGTATGGTCGCTGAGTGAACAGGGTTATCTGTAGATCCCCATGAAACTGGGGCGCACCTGCCTCAATCGTGCTTGCCTTGCATATGGCGGGCGCCCCGATAGATCATCAGGTAGATTCCGCTGAAGAGAGTTCCCGGGATCATTCGTATTATTGCACCACTCATCGTGCATACCAACCAGAGAGCCTTCCACCCCGGAAGGAATAGAACCAAAACAGTTCCTGCGATGGACAAAAGGATCATCCCTCACAGCATCCATTTCGCCTGAAACTTGTTATCGCTTTTTCGAAAGTTCACACCCGTCACCGTATCCGAGACAAAGTTGTAGGCAGCTTTTCTGGAAGAAACTTCCTCGTCCCAGGCGGTTGGCATTTCGAAAGACGGCACGGGCGGTGGATCCTGCTTTCGGCGAATTGGCGGTGGGTTCTCTCGGCCCATTGCAATTGATAGTTTTCCAAATTCTCTCGCAGCCTTATCAATCGCAAAAGATGGGAGCCACCCAATTCCTCTCAACTTTGCTACCAGTTTCCGCGCAAAACAGGAAAGTATTTGCAAAGCCTAAAATACTGTTCATTATAACATCAAATGCCATTTCACATCTCTGACCACGGCCGCGGCACAACAGACTCCCCTGCCAATAGATTCGAGGCACACTCGATCGAGTCGGACGATGGGGCATGGGAGGAAATCGCTGCGGTGGATCCGGATTTTTTCCCGAAAGCAACTCCCACCGAGATCCTGCAGGACGACAGTCAGTCGATTATCACGAGCAACAACAGCCCGGACATTGGATTCACTCACAGCCTCAATCCGTACCGCGGCTGTGAGCACGGGTGCTCCTACTGTTATGCGCGGCCGTATCACGAATACCTGGGCTACAATGCCGGGATTGATTTCGAAACGAAGATTGTCGCCAAGGAGAGAGCGCCGGAATTGCTCGAAGAGAAGCTCTCCCGGTTGACTTGGAAACCGGTTCCGCTGGCCTGCAGCGGAGTGACGGATTGCTACCAACCCATCGAGCGGAAGCTCGAGATCACGCGTCGTTGCTTGGAAATTCTCTCAGAAGCTCGTAATCCGGTAGGAATCATCACGAAAAACGCGCTCGTGACCCGCGACATCGATTATCTCTCGGAACTCGCAAGCTTCGATGCTTCGACCGTGGTGCTTTCGGTGACTTCGCTGAATTCCGATCTAGCTGGGAAACTGGAACCTCGAGCTTCGCGGCCTGCGGCGCGGCTCGAAGCAATTCGCCAGCTGAGCGAAGCAGGAATTACCGTTGGCATATCGATGGCACCGATCATTCCGGGATTGAATGATCATGAGATTCCCGATTTGATGCAGGCTGCGGCTGATGCGGGTGCGACTTTTGCCTCCGGCACGGTTCTACGCCTCCCCTGGGCGGTGAAAGATGTTTTTTCCGGCTGGCTGGACCGCTTTTTCCCGGATCGAAAGGAATTGGTGCTCGGGCGGGTCAGAGAATTGCGTGGCGGGGCGCTGAATAGCTCGGAGTTTGGCTCTCGAATGACGGGAACGGGGCCTCTCGCAGAGCAAATCCGGCAAATGATTGCCGTTTCTAAGCGCCGCTCGGGCCTGACGGCGCCGCGTTCCGCATTATCGACAGATTCCTTTCGCAGGCCCATACCCGGCCAAAGGGAGCTGTTTTGAGGGGAAATCCTTGTAAAAATAGGAAACACGAATGGAAAAGAAAGGCCTTCGGCCTCGCGAATGGGCGCAAATCACTTGCTGGGCAACACCTGATTTTGATCTGGTAGACCGTCATTTTGCGCTCGGCTACGACGAAAGGCCCACTTTGTCGAGAATAAAATGCCCGAAACCCCGATTTCCGGTTGCCATTAGGCGTGTTTGAACAACTATAGGCATCGCAAAAATTCAATAGATCAGGGACATGAGTGACCTCTCCAAATACAGAAACATCGGTATCTTCGCACACGTTGACGCCGGTAAGACCACAACCACTGAGCGAATTCTCAAGCTCACGGGTAAAATCCACAAGACCGGTGAGGTGCACGATGGCGCAGCTACGACTGACTTCATGGACCAGGAGCAGGAGCGCGGAATTACGATTCAGTCCGCTGCCACGACCTGTTTCTGGGATGACCACCGTTTCAACATCATTGACACTCCCGGTCACGTTGACTTTACCATTGAGGTGTATCGTTCGCTGAAAGTTCTCGACGGTGGCGTTGGTGTTTTCTGTGGTTCCGGCGGTGTTGAGCCCCAGTCCGAGACAAACTGGCGCTACGCCAACGACTCGAAGGTCTCTCGCGTCATCTTCGTCAACAAACTCGACCGTATCGGAGCTGACTTTTATCGTGTTGTCGACCAGATCAAAGAAGTGCTCGGAGCCAAGCCGCTCGTTATGGTGCTTCCAATCGGAATTGAGGACAACTTCACAGGTGTCGTTGATCTTCTGACAATGAAGGCATGGATCTGGGACGACTCCGGTCAGCCTGAGAACTACGAGATCACCGACATTCCTGCCGACATGGTGGAGAAAGCGGAGCAATACCGCAATGATCTCATCGAAACTGCCGTTGAGCAGGACGACGACGTCATGGAGGCCTACCTCGAAGGAAACGAGCCTGACATTGACACGATTAAGAAGTGCATTCGCAAGGGAACGATCGCTCTCGACTTCTTCCCTACCTTCTGTGGTTCGGCCTTCAAGAATAAGGGCGTGCAGAACGTTCTAAATGCGGTTGTCGATTATCTTCCGAGTCCGACAGAGGTTCCTGCTCAGCCTGAGGTTGACCTCGATGGAACGGAGACCGGCAACTTCGCTGAAGTGGATCCAAACAGCCCTCTTCGCTCACTTGCTTTCAAAATTATGGACGACCAGTATGGCGCCCTGACCTTCACACGCGTTTACTCTGGCAAACTGAATAAGGGTGACACCATCCTCAACACCTTCACTGGTAAGACAGAGCGTGTGGGCCGTATTGTGGAGATGCACGCGGACTCTCGCGAGGATCTCGACTGCGCTCAGGCTGGAGACATCGTTGCCCTCGTCGGTCTGAAAAACGTGCAGACCGGTCACACTCTTTGTGATCCAAAGAATCCTGCCACACTTGAGCCAATGGTATTTCCGGATCCCGTTATCTCGGTCGCGGTCTCTCCGAAAGACAAAGCCGCTTCTGAGAAACTCGGTGAGGCGATCGGAAAGATGGTTCGTGAGGACCCCTCTTTCTACGTGGAAACTGATGTTGACTCCGGCGAGACGATCCTCAAGGGAATGGGTGAGCTTCACCTCGACATTAAGGTCGACATTCTAAAGCGAACTCACAACGTCGAAGTGGAAGTGGGCGCACCTCAGGTTGCCTATCGCGAGACGATCACACAACGTGTCGAAGACTCCTACACTCACAAGAAGCAGTCCGGTGGTTCCGGTCAGTTCGGTAAGATCGACTACATCATCGAGCCCCTCGAGCCAGGTGGTGAAGGATTCGAATTCGAATCTCAGGTTGTTGGTGGAAACGTGCCCAAGGAATTCTGGCCAGCGATTGAGAAGGGCTTCAAGCTTTCCAAGGAAAAAGGTGTTCTTGCCGGATTCCCTCTGCTTGACTTCAAAGTAACCCTGATCGACGGAGCGAGCCACGCAGTTGACTCATCTGCTGTCGCTTTCGAAATTGCAGCCAAGTCTGCGTATCGCCAGACGATTCCCAAGTGTGGCCCTCAGTTGCTTGAGCCGATCATGAAGCTCGATGTCTTCACTCCAGAAGATCACGTCGGTGACGTCATCGGTGACCTCAACCGTCGCCGCGGAATGATCAAGTCCCAAGACACCACTCCTACCGGCGTTCGCGTGAAAGCAGATGCCGCCCTGAGTGAGATGTTCGGCTACATCGGCGACCTTCGCACGATGACCTCCGGACGTGGACAGTTCTCGATGGAGTTTTCCCACTACGCTGCTTGTCCGAAGTCAGTATCGGAAGAGATCATCGCTAAAGCGAACGAGGAGAAAGCATAAGTTTCTCTTTACGAAGTTCTTAACGCAAAGAGCCGGACCGCGAGGTCCGGCTTTTTTGTGTCTTGGGAGTGCGATCGCGGTTTTCGAATATCGACACCCGAATTGCTCACTGCCTGTTTGTAGCCGAGGTCTGAGAGCTCGAGGTGTGTGCCCATCAGACATTTTCGCTCAAGCCGGGATCATAAAGGCCAGCTACAGCCATTATCACCGTGACCGACCCAAAAAACCAAAGCGGCGCCACTCGTTCGAGCCGCGCCGTTTTAAGGAAAAGCGTAATCAGGCAGCTACTGGCTGCTCAAGGACGTCGAGACGCAGACGGGACCAGGTGAGAGACTCATCGGAATCCGACTTTTCCTTACCGGCAAATGCGGTAAGACGAGCGTTTCCGTCCATTGAGAATGCGGGATATAGAAAAATCTCGCCGTGAACACGAACGCTGCAGACGAAGTTTTTGCCAAAACGGTAAAGCGTTAAATCGCACCCGACAGGAACGCCAGGGTTAAGCGGAGCTTGGGAAAGATAACCAATCACTCCGCCTCCATTGGAAACGTCACAGACCTCACCGGTTGCGGGGTATATCGCGATAGAAATACCACGCTCGCAGCTTTCATCAAGAATACCAACGACGACACGCCGAGTGACGCGAGAAGGTTCAATGTCCACTTTCAAGCTGACTTCCGCATTCGGATTGTCGAAAGCCGGAGTCTGTCCTAGTTTTTCCAAATTGAAATTTTTGAGGTCAGGGATAAAAGAATTCATGACGGGATTAGAGGGGCAGGTATTTGGTTTGGAGAAATGAAGAATGATTAAGCCTACTTAACTTTTTATAACTTTGCCCATAATATACTGTTTTTCAAACAATTTATTAAAATTATTGTAATTATTTAAGAATGTATTTCGAAACTATTAAAAAAACACCCTGTGAACGGTGCACACTGGCTGTTTCACATGATCGTGAATTGTTCTTGGTTGCCGTTCTCAAGTCGTGCAGTAGATCTGTAACCAGCGGCAGAAATAGAAAATGGACGATCTTTTCAATGAGGAGGAATCTAACGATTCGCTTAATCAGGCGAATTCGGGCGGTGACCGCGGAATCCGCCCTCCCGACCCTACGATGCCTCTTGCCGCCCGCATGCGTCCCCGCGTTCTCGATGAGTACGTCGGCCAATCGCACATTCTCGCCCCTGGTAAGCTCCTGAGGCGGGCGATTGAGGCAGATCGCTTCACTTCATTGATCTTCTATGGTCCTCCCGGAGTTGGAAAAACGAGCTTGGCAGAGCTGATCGCACAGCGCACCGAATCGCGCTTCATTAATCTGTCGGGTGTCGAAAGCAACGTCGCTGAGATTCGGAAAGCGGTTGAGGCCGCTCGCCAGTTTCAACGAACGCGCGGAGAGATCACGACGCTTTTCGTCGATGAAATCCATCGATTCAACAAATCACAGCAGGATGTTCTGCTTCCTCACATCGAACGTGGGACAGTGCGCTTTATCGGAGCGACGACGCACAATCCCTATTTCTACGTCAACAGTCCGCTCGTCTCCCGCTCCCAAGTGTTCCAACTGGAGCCGCTCACGGAAGAGGACCTAGCTGCCCTCTTGCAGTCAGCAGTGGATGATCCGGAACGCGGCTTCGGAAAGAAACCTCTCGTTCTCGACCAAGATGCCGCCTCTCACCTCGTCCGCATGTGTGACGGAGATGCGCGAAAATTGCTGACTTCTTTTGAGCTGGCTGTTCTCACGACCGAGTCAGATGAGGAAACGGGAGAAATCCGAATCGATCTTGAGGTAGCCGAGGACTCGATCCAGAGAAAGACCGTCGTCTATGATGCGGATGGCGATACCCACCACGATACAATCAGCGCTTTTATCAAATCGATGAGAGGCTGCGACCCTGACGCGACCTTGTATTGGCTGGCAAAAATGCTTTATGCAGGGGAGGACATTCGTTTCATTGCCCGCAGGATTGTGATCGCAGCAAGCGAAGACGTCGGGATGGCTGACTCCAATGCGTTGCGCGTTGCCGTCGCTGCCCAGCAAGCCGTCGAGTTCATTGGCATGCCCGAAGCACGAGTCCCCCTCGCCCACGCTGCGGTCTACATGGCGACCGCCCCCAAAAGCAACCGCACCTATGCCGGGATTAACGCTGCCCTTGATGATGTGAAAAACGGGCGAACCCTCGCCGTCCCACCTCACCTGAGAACCAAATCCCGCAAAAAGCTCGGCACAGAGGGAGGAGCGATTGAGGAAGGGAAAACCGCTTACCTCTACGGGCACGACTACGAAGAAGGCTATGTTCCACAAGCCTACCTGCCGGAAGGTCGAGTCTACTACGAGCCGTCAGAAAACGGGCTCGAAAAGCGGGTCGCCGAACGCCTCGATTACTGGCGAAAGCAATTTCAGGAATCGTCTTCCTCTGCATCGTAGACGCTGCACGCGCCTGCTCCTGATAGCGAATGAAGCCGAAAGAGAAAGACACGTCGAATCCGCAGTCCTGACAATGCGGGAAATTGCTTCTGGGAAAGGGGCAAAATGATCGGGAAAATCATGCATCGCCCATGAATTTGAAGGACTCACCGAAACTCCATCTCCAACGCATCAAGATAGCGGGTGATTCGGTCGTCTCGTTTCGGGAGAGGCTTTTCATCCAATTCCTTTCGCAGCTTCATGTAGTCATCGAATGCCTGGCTGCGCTGTGGGGCGCGGGTCGCTTCGTAGAAATTCATGTAGTCCTCGGTTCTCACGAGTGTTTCGTAAACGGCTGTCCGCATTTCCTCGAGCGCAGCGAGACGCGCGTCGATATCTTTGGGCCGCTTTTGAATGAGTCTCTCGATCACGCTTTCATACCCATCGAATACCGGCCGATAGAGAGGGAAGCCAGTCTGCTTCAGTTGCTGAATCCTCGAAAAGCACCGGGCTAATTCCATTTCCGCTTCTTTTCTCCCGATGAATTCTTTCCATTGGTCAATCATCCCGGTGAAGGGAGGAATGGGCTCTTTCTTTTCCTCGGCCTTGTGTTTCAGCTTCTGAAACAACCCCTTCTTTTTCGGTTCGGGAACAGGCATGGAATTCTGTGTGTCGATTCGGATGGTGAGCGCTTCGTTCAGCCAACGTTCTGTCTCTTCCCGATCCATAAACTCAAAACTCTGCTGCTGCCCGAGCGCGGCAACTTGCAAGGCCCACCATTTCTCCATCCCCTGCTCCATTTCCCGAAATGCCGGAAAATGCTGACGTATCAGAGGCGCGACGGCTACTCCGGGCTTAGTCCCGAGATCTCCCAGCACTTCACGCAATCCAATATCCCCTTGCGGCTGATCGAGCAGAGTCTCCACCATCGCAGCAGCAGAAGCCCGAAAAACGGTATAGCTCAAAGAGTCTAGCTGATCGGGATTCTTGAGGGAAAAAATCTCATCGGGTTTCAAAATCTGTCCGCTCCGAAGAGCGCCCTGGTAGAAAGAACTCGGACTGCCCGCATCGCGATGCTCCAGCAGTTGATCGAATCCATGAACAATCCACGCAGGCGGCTCAAAATCACCTTCCGCCAGCGCCGAAGGATTCTGTGCCACAGGCATCAACATCTGCTCGATCACTAGCGCGCGGATCATCTCCTCGCGAAACGAACTTTCCTCGAAGTTGTCGTGCAGCCGAACATGGACGAACAGATACAAGCGCCCATCCATCAGGATCTTCACCTGCGTCGCGGTATCGACGCCTTTGTAGACATCTTCGACACGGCCCTTCAGTTCGATCCGAATCGGGATTGCCCAGAAATTCCGGGCCGTCGATTTTTCACCGGGTCGATACTTGCAAATGGACCAGCGAAAGTCTTTGCGCAATTCGTTCGCGTAGGACTTGAACGTGACCCGGACCGTCGGGTTTTCTCCGTGCACGCTGATCTGGTAATCCACACCTCCCGTTGCCGCCTGCATTTCGACGATTCGGGCCCGGGATTCCATTTCGCCAGAGGTCGCACCTGCCGGTAGGGCACCCGCCGATGGGGCACCACCATTCGCAGCGGGATCGGTCTTCTGAGAAAGGAGGAAGCCCGGCAAAACGCAAAACGTGATAGCGGCGAAACCCGCGCACTTTCGCATTCGCAATACCTTGCTCCCCAATCTGGTGGCAAATCGGCCCATCCCGCAAACGTAACAAATGGAGGAACGTTCCGCAACAGGGATGGAACGACCCAAAATCGGCAGTCAGACAAGAGTGGAGCTAAGCAAGGAGCAGTCCACGGGTGAAACCTGCGAAATAAAATCTCTGCGAGCAGAATTAATTTTACACGTGTTTATTCGAATACTGCAGCGTCATTATCGCTAGAAACAGAAAACGGCCGCCCTCATCTCTCGGGACGGCCGTGTCTGCGTTGAGGGGGAATTGGGGAAACGGAGACGCTATTTCACCTCGATCGTGCGAGGCTTCACCTCTTCGCGAAGAGGAAGTCGCAGGTCGAGGACGCCATCCGTCAGCTCGGCGGTGACACCTTCCGGGTTCACCTCGGGGCCAACATCGAGTCGGAGCCTGTAGTTTTTCTCCGCCGGATATTCGGCGAGAGGCTTCCAGTCTTCCGGCGCATCGAGAAGGCGAGTTGCCTCGATCTCCATGATTTCGTTTTCGATCGTCACGGTGAGTTGCTCCTTTTTCACACCTGCCAGCTGAACCAGAATTTCCCATTGATCATCGCTGTAGTGCGACGAGTAGCGGGGTTTGTAGACCGGGCTGGGGCTTACGGAGAGAGCCGAACCAGAAGACGAGTTTTCCGTGCAAGATAGTTCGTTGTTATCACTCATGAATTTATCCTTTCTATTCCAGGTTTTGAATTATTTGATTTCCACGCGCACTGGCTTTTTCTCGTCAGCCTTCGGCAGGGTGAGCTCGAGAATGCCATCACTAAGCGAAGCGGAAATGTCGGCGAGATTGATGCCCTCCGGACTCCGGAGAATCTGCTCGAATTTCTCGGTGCGAGTCGACGACTCACTATCGGTAGCTCGCTCGTTCCGAATTTCGTAGCTGAAGCGGACGAGTCCATCTTCGGCATCAAGCGAAAGATCTTCTCGTTTCACTCCCGGCAATTCAATTCGGGCATAGTAGTTTTCTTCATCCTCATACCACTCGACCGACGGATAGAGCCACTCGTGAGCGGACGAAGTCGCGGAGCGGAAGAGAGGCGCAAAGGCGCGAACGGGGTCAGCGAAGAACGCATCCCAGTCGCTGTAGATATCGGATGGATTGTTATATCGAATTATTTTCATGTCGTTTGTTTCGGTTGGCGCTGGCAAAATGCCAAATTTCATAATTCAGTATTGCACCCAGCGTGCCAAACCTTCTTTTTTTCCTTTAATCAATTATTAATCAAGTTGTTATACATTTTCAAATAGCGCAACCCCTTCGTAATTAAGCGTCATTTTGACACACTTTTGAAATCTGAAGGGTCATTTTATGGAGTCATTTTGTCTCTCCACCCTATTTTCTCATCGACCTAACCCTGTTGAGTTTCGCCCTAGTCAGCGTATCGGAAGAAATGCCCTCGGCCGCTCTTTTTGACATTGGTAATGTGATCCTGTTTTTCGACTTTGGAAAAGCAGCGAGAAAGATCGAATCTCTGTGCCCCTTTTCGGCGGAAGAAATTTTTCAAAAGGTCCAGCCGCTGACGCCTCCCTTGGAACGCGGCGAACTGACTCCCGGAGAATTCTTTGACCACGCTTCGCAGAGAATCGGATACCAAGGCGACCGGGATTTTCTTCGCGAATCTTTTGAGGATATTTTCGAATTGAACCAACCGGTGGTCGATTGGATCGAAGAACTCGATGCTGATGGCGTTCCACTTTTTCTTCTCTCCAATACCAACGGAATCCACGTCCCGTTCTTCGAGTCGAACTACGAGGTTTTTTCCCGGTTTCAGGGAAGGATCTATTCTCACGAAGTCGGAACGATGAAGCCGGATCGCGAGATCTATCGCATCACCATCGAAACGCTGGGAATCGATCCAGCTCAGACCATTTATATCGACGACCTGCCCGAAAATTGCGAGGCAGGCAGCGAGGCGGGCCTGCAGGCCCTGCACTATGATCCTGCCAATCACGCAGCGATTCGCCAGAAAGGCACGGCTTCAGTTTCGTAGTTTCAATTCGTGGAGAAATTTCCGGCGAATAGATAAAGCGTATCTCCCTCTCTCCAGGGACTGATGAGTCCATCAGCTCTGGGCCATTTCGCGTAGCTGCGTGGATCCCGATTGAAGGCCTTGAAGTCACGGGTCGTTCCGTATGCAATCGTGGGGGCAACTTCGCAAGACCGATGATCGGACCAGCAAAGCAGGTGTTCCCCGGTCATTTTTTACGACAAAAGGATATCCGACCGAGTCATGATCCTTTTCTGGACTGTGTTCCAACTCTTCTGATCGCCACAGGATTTGCGTCGAGCGTCCAAAATCAAGTGGCAGCGCTTTTTTGAGGTCAATGAAATCGACCCACTTCAGGTTCTGATCGAGTTGGATGGGCTCGCTTTTCTCTTACCCCGAAACAGGACTGAGGGAAGAGAACAGAAACCCCAAGATCGAAGCTCCCTTTGTGAATTAATTTATCATGCCGTTTTCGATGGAGGAAAGGCTGTCGACATGCAAAAGCGCAGTATCCCAGCTGGAAATGGAGGACTGCAGATCAACGGCAAGTTAGTCAGTCTTAGCGATTGCAAGTAGGACTACTCAACAATCTGCCCCCGCATTTTTGCCCATCGCAGGCCGACGATTTCGTGAATCGCCATCGCTGTGCTATAGAAATGCGCGGCTTTGGGTGCGACATGGTATGGCGAATAGGGATCGGCTAATCCGCTCTCTGGCCGTGATTGAAAATCGACCGGCGCCAACATCGGATCCAGCTCCTGCCCGCGAAACAATCCTGCCGACCGCGGCATGTGGACGGCTGAGGTAACCAGCAGAAAAGGCGCGTCGCCGAGGATTGGTTTCAGAAAAACGGGGTGATCTTTTGTGTCTCGTGATTCTTTTTCCATCACGACTTTTTCCGCATCGACCCCGAGTTGAATTGCAATGGTCTGCATCGCCAGGGTCTCACTGGGATGCCCGGTCACCACAAATGTTGCGTCAGGGTATTGCTTCCAAAGATCCACCGCCCCCACGACCCGCGCCATGGCGTGGCGAGTGAGGCGGGAAAGTGTCGGTTTTCCCTGAACCGATAGCGAGCCTCCCGCGAGAACGACAAGGAACTTCGGTTCTTTCTCGAATCGATACTCGCCCGTCTCATCGATATTTTCCGTGACCGTTTTCTCGAGACTCCTAGTGAAGGCCCCGGATATCGGGCCAAGGCTTCCCAGGTAGAGAAGCAGGACCGCCGCCACGAGCCAGATTCGGCCACACCAGCGAAAAATCAGCACCGCTCGCGCTTTTTCCTTATTCTGAAAAACCCTCGCGAGGAGTAGGAAAAGGGCTCCCCAGCCGAGAAGCCCCAGCACGAATGCCACAGGATCAATAAACAGAGAAATCACTTTTTTGATGAAAAATACTATATCCATGGGCCGGATTGAGAAGGGTGGAGAACTCTACACTCAGAAAATCGCGTACAGAAGCGGTTTTGACACGCCGGATAACCTGTCGGAACATCTCCTATCAGGTCGGAGTATCGACCCTTGGATCACACTCTGTAGATTTTTATGAGCGAGAAAACCCAAAACTCCCAGAACGATAATTCGCGACGCAGCTTCGTGAAGAAGACTGGTGCTGCCGCAGCTGCGGGAAGTGCCATAGCATTCCCATCGGTTACCTTCGGGGCACCGAATGATAAGAAACTGAAAATCGGTGTCGTTGGCACCGGCGGTCGTGGCGGTGGCGCCATGATGAATGCCATGAAGGCCGATGATAACGTCGAGCTCTGGGCCATGGGAGACCTCTACCAGGAAGAGGCTGAGAAAAAACTCGCGATGGTCCAGAAATACGGATCAACCAAGGACAAGGTATCCGAGTCGATCAACAGCCGCGTTTTCAGCGGAATCGACAGCTACAAGCAGGTCATCGACTCCGGTGTCGATGTCATTCTCCTGACAACGCCTCCCGGTTTCCGAGTTCAGCATTTCAAGGCAGCAGTCGATGCCGGTATTCACTCTTTCGTTGAAAAGCCCTGCGCGACCGATATTCACGGGGTGAAGGAATTTCTCGAAACTTCCAAAGTGGCCACTGAGAAGGACCTCTCTGTGCTCTGCGGATTCTGCTACCGCTACAGCGAGCACGGACGTCCGCTCTTCGAGCGCATCCACAACGGTGCGATTGGCGATATCCAGAGCATCCACTCCATCTACAACGCTGGTCCTGTCAAAGCTATGCCGGAAGCATCGAGCCGGCCCGATGGAATGAGCGACATCGAATGGCAGATCAAGAACTGGTACAACTTCACCTGGCTCGCCGGCGACGGAATCGTCGAGCAGGGATGCCACAACGTCGACCGTATCGGTTGGGCTTTTAACGATGCTGATCCTGTCGCTGCTTTCGGAAGCGGTGGACGGACTCGCCCGAACAACGAAGGAAACATCTACGATCACTTCAGCATCACCTACGAATACCCGAACGATGTAAACTGCCACGTCGAGTGGAGACAATTTCTCAACTCCTACCAGTTTACCGGAGACACGATCTACGGAACCAAGGGAGTCGCGAAATTCGGAACCAGCTCTGCATCGATCACAGGAGAGAATGCCTGGAACTGGCGCAAGCCTCGCACACCAAAGAGCATGTACGATCTCGAGCACGAGGAGTTCTTCGCTGCGATTCGCTCCGGCGAGCGTAAGGACGATGCCGAGTGGATCGCCCACTCCACTACGATGGCGATTCTCGGTCGCACCGCCTGCTACTCTGGCAAGCGCATTACCTGGGAAGACATGTGGAATGCCGAGCAAAGGCTCGTGCCTGAAAACATCGACATCAACGGCGAGCTTCCGATTCGCCCACTGCGCATCCCCGGCGTTCCCGAGACGCAGGACACCGTCTTTCCAACGGATACCCAGAAAGCGTAACGCGTTCAGCGATTTGCGATCTCTGTTTTCGAGATCTGCGAACTATTTTGAAAAGCCTCGTTCGGGAAACCGGACGGGGCTTTTTCGCATATCGCACTCCCCCATGGATCGAACACTCACCATGCGTCAAAACCCGATACATCAGGCATCCAGCCGACTCCGAAGGGAGCATTGACAACACTTCCGACATGGAGCTCACCGCCGGCAATCTCAAGCGTCGGGAAACCTTGCTCGTGTCTTCGATAGAGATCTGAATGATTGGTAAGAACTCCTTCCTGCATCTCCGCCGGAAAGGCGCTCAAGCCTTGGAAATAATGATGCCCATTTCGCTCCACGTGAGTCACTCCCAGGGAAGCCATTACCGCGAGATCCTGCAGCAAAGCGACCGGCCCAACGTTCGCGAGATCTTCTCCGCTCAGAATCCACTCCCCCCCTTCCCTTCGCCTTTGTTCCAGCCTCATCGCATTGATCGCCCCCTTGAGGACTCCCTTGCAATTCTTGTGACTGGTTCCGTTGTAACCCAACTCCAGAGCACGCGGGCAGGAGCACATCTCGCTGTCTGACTCATCGATGATCAAAGGGGGTTTTTTCTCCCATCTCTTCAAACTCGCAATCACACCCTTATCAAGCGCGTGATCTCGATGGACGGGCTGCTCGACGAAAATGATGTGATCCAGCAGCGAACTCACGGCGGAATCCTCGCCATATTTTTCCCAGTGCTCGCGGAAAGAATCCATATCCTTGAACTGCTCGTTACCATCGAAAGTGGCCCGGTAATCGCCGTTCGTTTCCCGATTAAGCACCTCTCGAATTTTCGCAAGCCGGTCCAAATCCCGCTCCATATCTCCGCAGATTTTGATTTTGAAATAGCGCAGGCCGTAGGAGCGAACGGATTGCTCGAGAGAATGCGGAAGTCCATCGCCAAGCGGCTCCTCGACATCGGCATCGGTCAAGGGGTCTCCCAAGCCGATCGTGTGTCGTGCGATTACCTTCGACAGCGGCTTTTCCGGAAGAAGATCGGCTGGAGAAAATCCCGCAAGAACCGGGTCGACCTCCTCCGCTCGAATCTCGAAATCATTACTCCGAAGCGCATCCGAAAAGGGCCTTTCTACTGCCCGGCAAAATCCATCGAGCAAGGCACGCTCGACAAGACTGACGCCAAGATTTGCCAAAAGCGGCGGATGCCCTTTAAGGGTCGCCCATTTTGCCTGTTCGCGATAGAGGTGTTGCCAAGTATCGAAAAAGCTCTCTCCGGAAAATCCGGTCGCAATTTCCGCGGCATGATCAATCATTTCCCGCATCGCCGGAAGGTCCTGCTCGAATATTGTGTCAGGACTTTTCGTAAACCATTTCGGCGGCAATCCCTCTGAAGCGATACCGGTCGCCACCGTCCCGCCAACCTCAAGATTGACGCGCACAAACAAATGCGGCAACTCGGTCATGCTCGCGATCCCGTATTGAAACGGAAACCGCGTTTCCATCGGGAACACCCGGAACTCAAAAGTCTTCACAGAAATTTTCATTACTGGCCACCCTCACGGAAAGCGATATCAGGGTCAGAATAGGGAATTAGCGCAGCCGCTTTTGTCGGTGATTCGACGCTTTTCAGCCGCTTGGGAATTTCAAAAATAGCGAGACGAAATGCCATAAACAGCAGCGCGATGATTCCGATCGCGGCAGCAACATTGAGTGCGAGAGAATTTCGATTTTCTCCCATGACATCTTTGCTCGCCGTCATCCACCAGAGAAGCACGGCCGCGAGTGGAGCAAATATGACAGTCGCTGCCTGCGCCGCGACGATCGCAGAAACGGGATTCCATCCCAGATTGGTGACCGCGAGAGAAACAACCATTCCAAAGATGAGAACGAGAGCAGTACAAATGCGCGTCGCCTTGTGATTTGGTGTGTCGCCGAGGCCGAGTCCATCAGAAAGAATGAAGCCACCGATCATGGAATTGACGATGAATGACGAGTAGGCTGCGGAAAAAAGGCCGATGCAAAAGATGAGTTTCCCCTTCTCCCCGAATGCAGGCCGGAGCTGATTGGCGACATCGCTGGCATTCATCGACATCACCTGATCAACGGACAAATTTCCGTAAAACACCGACGCCGCCGTCGCGACGATCATCAAGGTCAGAACCATCATGATGAGCGCACCGACGCGCGCATCGACCATCCCGGAAGGCAGGTCATCCTTTTTCCATCCGCGAAAACGAACCAGGTAACTTTGATAAAACGCGGCGGAAAGAACGAAGGTCGTTCCAAGCAGGGCGACGAGTTCCAAAGAGATCAGGGACTCACCTCGATCATTCGTTGCCGAGGGAACGAAGCCTTTGGCAAATGCAATAAGGTCGGGGCTGGCAAATACAAGATTGATGAGAAAGGCCAGCAGCATCAGACCAACAAACCCCATCATGATTCGCTCGAGAACCCGATAGAGATCTTTGAATCCAAAGATAAATAACAGAGCGAGGGTGTTGAAAAAAATCACAATCCCCCAGTCGAAAAGAAACCCCAGGAAACCGCTGTCGGCACCGTCAGGGCGATAGGCATTGAAAGCGGCGTGAACCGCGAGGTTGTTCCCAAACTGATAGGCGACTGAGATTAAAGCCAATCCGAGGCAGACCATCGTAGCGAACCAGCGCTTCGTCTTTCGAGATAGAATGGAAGCGGCAGACTCCCCTGTGATCACTCCGAGCCGGGCCCCGAGCGTCACATAAGTCAGCATCAGAAAGCACCCGAGAGCGACAACCCACGCTGTGGAAAACCCGTGAGTCGCCCCGACCTTTGTGCTGCTGAGAATGCTGCCGGGGCCGATCACGACGCAGGCAGTGACGATGCCAGGCCCGAGACGTTTGAACCAGGCGGGAGAGCTGCCCTTTTGAGAATCTTTCATCGTAGAGATGCTATGGCGGTCACCTTATTTTCCCAGAAACAAATCTCGCCCTTTCACGAGAGCTTCGATCTTTCGATCGGCAACAGAACGCTTCAGCATCCAGAAGCCGCAATCGGGATGCACGTATTTCACGCGACCCGATCCAACTTTTGCCTCAGCCGCTTCAATGGCTGCAGCCACTTCCTCTGGCGTTTCAATGTGGTTCACCTTGATATTGATCACACCGAGGCCGAGTTGAATCCGCGTATCAATCTCCGCAAGAGCATCAAGATCATCATCAGGACGATGGGCTAGTTCGAGAACGATGTGATCTGCATGCAGGCT
>Ga0181575_10000672_pt1 | contig 25128 bp, 24 predicted proteins | sample 101ome_23_FD_145599 | JGI IMG/M metagenome (GOLD analysis project Ga0181575, IMG submission 145599) | Coastal salt marsh microbial communities from the Groves Creek Marsh, Skidaway Island, Georgia - 101411CT metaG (spades assembly) | ecosystem: Environmental > Aquatic > Marine > Intertidal zone... | reverse complement strand
TCCCGTAACCGCCTCAAAGCACCGCGGTCCGTGGGCTCCGAGCCATCAGGTTACACCGATACACCGGTTACGGCACTTTTTTTCATTTTTATTTTTTTTTATTTCTTGAAAATAGTTATATATATATAACGAAAAAACCCCGCCGAAGCGGGGTTCAAGTTTCATTCCTCTATAACCTCTCTGGGCATTCCGCAAACGTAAATTTCGACGTGCGTTTTTCTCCGCCAAGGGTTGTTGGTTTTTCGATCTGGCATTTCTCCTTCGCCGATCCATTCCCAAGTGGGTGAGCCGGTGAAGTCGCAGACCTCATGAAGCTTCCATTTCTGGTCGTTGTACTCGTAAATGACGGCTTCGGCGGTTTCTCTTTCCTCGAGAGGTTGGAGGTCGTCGGCCCGCATTTCGAGGCATTCGTCCAGATGTTTTGACAACGGTGTTTCGGGATTGTCCATAAACCATTCGATTGCATCGGAGTAGGCTTTGTCCCGGCTTTGTTCTGACAGGCGGCACTTGATCAGTGCGCACTGCAGGATTTCGTCGTCACCCCAAAGGTAGTTGCTACTTCTTACAAAGTATCTCATTGTATTTTCCTTTTTGTTGTTAAAGATCTGTTGAGCTCTTTGACCCAACAAAACAAGTATACTAAAAATATGTGTAAATAGCAAACCCCACGTATTACGCGGGTTTCAGAGGGGTGGTTTTTTTGACAGGCAATAAAAAACCCCGTCGAAACGAGGTTTTTAGTAGGCATTGCTAGAAGCAGATACCTTGGTACAAGAAAGCAAAATATATTACTTAGTGGCCTAAATGTCAAGGAATGGTCCCCCGACAGCCCAACCAGATTGAGTGTGGAGAGGAGAGAATCTGGTCAGGCCATCGGGGGGAGTCGGATGATAGGTGATTATGCCGTCGCGGTCCACGTGCCGTTGGCATATTCGGCGACGACGTTGAACCCCGGTCCGATGTCCGCGATCAGGTCGTCGGGCATCTGTGACAGGTAGATCTTAGGTGCGGGCTTAAAGAATGCTTGCGCGAGGTCTTTTGCTGTTTTCAGGTCTGTTGTTTCCAGTTTGATCCACGTGTTGTGCCTATTGGTTTTTGCATAATATTTTTTGTTAGCCATAGTTAATTTCTCCTCTCTCGACTTCTTCGATCATTTTATCAACTTCGTTTTGTTCATGTTCCAATTTTTCTTTTAGCCGCTCGTGTGAGGGGCCGTGGGTTTCGTTGTAATCGCGTTCTAGCTCTGCGATGTCTACTGGGTCGCGTCCCATGGTTTTCTCCTTATTTACTGAAGATTCTCTTTTTCTACCACAACGGTATTGCACCCACAGTGGTTGCACCAAACTTCACCGTTTTCGATGTTTACAATGTCGTCGTCGATCCACTGGTCATTTTTACCGCACTTGACACAATGTAGGTGCCGGTAATCCTCCAGATTGAATTCCTCTGGTTCTTCCGCGTATACCCGGTCCACGGTCAGGGCAAAGCAAGACACTAGGCTTGCGGGGGAAATTTCAGCGTCTTTGGCTGAAATAGCCACGACGGTCGCTAAACCCTCAAGGACTTCGATCAACGGCAGATCGCCGTCTATTTGGCGCATTGCGTTCATAATCGAGTCAAATACTTCTTCATTGTGAATTACATTTTTCATAGTTCGATCTCTCCTCTGATCCACGCTTGGATCTTTTCTTCGTCGGCCAACGGGTCGTAGTCCCGGACCATAATATAAAAAATTCGGGCATTGCGCTGATAGCTATCATCCTCTGGATGAAGCTCTGAGGCGCGGGCCGCGGCTTCTGATTTGGTAGCAAAGCGTTTCTTATCGGGGTCCTGCAGGACAAGCCATTGCTTCATGGTTTCCTCCACACGCGGTAATCCCCGTCTGGCAAACTGCGATAAAGGCAGGAACAGCCCCTGTCCCGCAGGGCGCGGGCCAAGGTTTCTGCTTGCTCTTTGCGGGAGACTTTTACTGAGTCCCCCGGTTTCATCTTCTGGGCAAGCTCTGTCCAGTATCCCCAGTTCTTTCGAGGTTCTTCTATTTTTTCGGAGATAGGTATTCCGCTTTCAATTTTATGCATTAGAAATACCCTACCAATAGATATGTCCCGAGGATAACCATGACGATTTGAACCGCCACGGCTATACCGGTTTCTTTGTCCGGAATTTCTGGGGACAAGATGTTAGACAAAAAACCCAATAGAAAAAGCATAGTGCTGATTAGCAAGTAACTAAAAAGGATCATGCCTTCATATCCTCAATTGTTTTTAGCATTATGTCCCTAGACTCTTTGAGAGCTTCTCTTTCGCACTCGTAGACCAATATCATCAGGTCGGTGATGATGTCGGATATCTTTGTTTCGGGCTTAGACAGACCTGTGAGGATCTCACAGATACGTTGTTTGAGTATTTTTTCTTTATCTTTATGCATGAGTCTCTCCTCTCATAAAATGTGTGTATTTGGTTGGAAAAAAAGCCCCCTGTGACGGGGGCAATCAAACCAACTACAAAAGGAAAATACTGACTGCGCTTTGGAGATAGTCAGTAATTGTGATACTGAACCCAAAAAAAGGTGTTGTCAACAACAAATTCACATAGAAATTAAATAATCTTTGTGGTAATTTTCCCCTCTTTTCATCAATTAGGAATAAACATGGCAGGACGGCCCCCCAAATACCCCCACGAATTAGTCGAAGAAATACGGTATCAGCGTACAATACAGAAACGATCCTTAAAGTGGTTGGCAAAAAAATATGACATCCCAATTGACACCATTCGCGACTGGCTGTACAGGGGACGGCGCAAAGATGTTTGAATGCACTAAGTGCAGTTTCTTTTTTGAGCTACACCCAATTGTAGAAAACGCTCTGGCCGGGGAACATGGGACGTTAGTCTGTGCCGTATGCCCCGATTGTGTGCTGGATTTAAATTACGACGGTTCCTTCTACGACGGAACCTTCATGGATTATCCGCAATGATTGAAACGCTATTTTGTCTTGCTTTAAATATTTACTTTGAGGCCCGCGATCAGGAGCCTATCGGGCAGATTGCCGTGGCTCAAGTGGTTTTAAATCGCGTGGAATCGGAAGATTATCCCGATGAACCGTGTGCCGTGGTAAAAGAAGGCCCAACCTATAGTTGGGCACCGGAATTTCCAGTTCGCCACCGATGCCAATATTCATGGTATTGCGATGGACTAAGTGACGATCCTAAAAATCGCCAAGCGTGGGGGTTAGCTTTGATAAACGCTGTAGTAGCTAAATATACACCCGATGTGACGGGCGGGGCTACTCACTACCACGCTTTTTACGTTTCGCCTTCTTGGGCGGATCAACTGGAGCTAACAGCTGAGATCGGAGATCATCGATTTTACCGGAAAGATCCTGAAGCAATTGGTTTAGTTCTTGAATATCCTGCAGAACCTTCTCCGCCTCAATACCTGACAATTCAAGAGTAATCTTAGTCATACGGAATAAATTGGTTCTTCGTCGGAATCTTCTTCACCGTTACTGATTTGCTGACGGTACTTCTCAAGCTCTTCCTGCAGGTATCTCTGGTCTTTTGACGACAAATTAGAGTTCTTCCATGACTCAAAAATGACGCGCAGTTGGCCGCTGATCGTGCGCCCCTCAACGTGGCTAATCACGACTATGTTCTCGTACACGTCCCGCGGGAGCAGGACGCTTTTCCATTTATTTGTGTCCATCCATGTCACCTCAAAATGTATCGCATAAGATTATATATCTTGGTCAATTTCAGCGCAATCTCCCCAAGTAGGTCCAATTTCGATATCGCACCGATTTGGCACGATTAGAGGCACGGCGTTAACCATGACTTCCGCGAGCCGTCGGGCGTGGTCTTCGTCTTTCACAGAAAACGCCAGTTCATCGTGGATCTGAAGCATAGGGATTTCTCCCATTTCCAGAAGGTCTACCATAGCCTGCTTTGTCATGTCTGCGGCACTGGCTTGGATCAGCCGATTCAGAGCTCGGTATGTGTAGGCGCGTCTTAATTTCGTCGTAGGCCCGTAGAAGCTCAGAGCGTCGTCTAGAGGCATTGCTTTGTTCATACCAAAGGAATCGGGTTCCCACATATCAAAACGGCATTTACGGCCTTTTAGGGACCTTATAGAGCCTTTTGAGCGGGGGTTATCTAGATGATTCTGCACTCCCTGCATCAATTGCTTCACAAACGGTACTCGCTCGTGGTACTGGCGTGTTAGTTCCTTGGCTTCGTCGAGAGAGATGTCCAGTTGCCCGGAGAGCTTGTTTACGCCCATACCGTACATCATGGCGAGATTAATCACTTTCGCCTGTTTACGGGGGATACCCGCCATCTCAGCCACCATGCTGTGGAAATCCATCTTCGGATCGTCGTTGTAGGCGTTGACGAAGTTCGTAACGCTTGGCGTGTCAATCTTGCGATATTGGCTAAACGCATGAGCATAGTGGGTCAAGATCCGTGGTTCCTGTTGCGAGAAGTCTATTGCCGCCCACTGCGTATCTTCCTCTGGCAGGAATAATCGGCGAATCATGGGGCCTAGCACCGGGTCGCGGGCCGGGATCTGCTGAAGGTTGGGGTTGTTCATCGAGAATCTGCCTGAGACGGTGCCGCCGTCGTCAGAGCGCACTTGATTGATGTGGCTATGGACACGGCCATCTTTAGAGACAAACTTCAATATCGAATCGATAAACGTGGCTTGCATCTTATTTAGGTTGCGAGCTTCGACGATCAGCTGTGGGAGCTTGTGTGGATGGTTGGCCAGAAACAGTTTTGTAAAGCTAGGTGCGCCTTTTTCGGTGCGCTCAAACTCTAATCCTGCAGAATCAAATGCTTTGGCTATACTGGCCGCCGCCCAGATCTCCACGTCGAATCCGGCGATCTTCTTGATCTCGCGCTTTACTTCTTTTTCGCGCTTTATCAGTTCCTGCTTGGTCCGTTCGGCGTGGTCCAAGTCCACACGGATTCCGCGCCATGTCATTTCTACTAGCCCGGGCAGTAACGCTGTTTCCATCCGCCAGATGTCCCACAGATCCTCTTGATTCAACAGGGTCTTCTGGTGTGCCCAAAGCTCTAGTGTTATCTCGGCATCAACTTCGGCGTAAGGGCCGACGTACATGGCCGGTAGTTTCCACATCTCTCCCTTGGGATCGACTCCAAACTCTTGTGCGGCTTCGGTCAGGGTCTTCTCTGATTTAGTTTTGCCCAAACAGTCATAGCAGATAGCGTTCAGGCTATAGGAGAACCTGTTTTCGTCTAGTAGAGACGCGGTGAGCATCGTGTCGATTATGCGGCCTTTTACCTCAAAGCCCATTGCTCGTATCCATCCGAGGTCATACTGGGCGTTATGCATGATCTTATCTGCAGGACACTCAAAGACTTTCTTGAGGAATTTGTTTATTACGCGGCTATCTAGATTACCGCCGCCGACGTGGCCCACGGGAAAGTAACCTTTCCATCCGGGCACAGCAATAGCGTAGCCCACGACTTCGCCGTTCTTGGTAGGCCAACCGGGACCGTTAGCTTTCAGGTCCGGATCGCGTGTCTCAACGTCTATGGCTATTTCTTTTGCATCTAAAATCGCTTCTGGAAAAGGATGCTCTGGGGGTAACCAATCAGATTTTGGCGGAAACATCGCCATTTGTAGCTTTCCTGTTTTGCCCTTCATTTCCAAACCCTCTCTCTGCCTATTGCTTTTATGAAGCTTTTACACTCGCAGTACCAACCTTGTCGCACGTTAGTCTGCGGATTGATTACTTCTTTTGCTGTTTTTTCGCACTTTTCGCATTTTTTATAATGCAAGCTGTCGCCATCTACTTTTATTTTCATAATGGGTATGCCCTTTGGTAATCTTCGGGATCGACTATGAATAGCCGTTCTCTGGTCCGCGTAACCCCAACATAAAACACACGGTGCAGATCATCGCTGTGAGTCTGCAGGGCCGCGGCAGTTAGATCGGTAAATAAAACCACGTTGTCCGCCTCACCGCCTTTTGTGCCGTGGATCGTGGACAGTTTTATTCTGGGTAATGCGTTGAATTTTTCGCCTTTTCTAAGCAAAGCTTTTACATAAACGATGTCTTGATCGGGTATCAGGTCTAGTGCCTCATACCAAACAAGGTCCTTGTCTACTAATAATCCGTGATGTTCTCTTAATTCTTCGAGGGTAAACGTATCGTTACTATCGCCTTTTATCTTTTTCATGCCCCGGGCGATGTGCTTATTGTTGCCGCTCATAAGGCTGTACATCTTATCTGCGGTCTTTTTGTCGATAGCTCGGCCTTTTCTCAGGGCCTCCCAACCGTTCACCCCTAAAGACAATCGCTCAGAGATGGACCGTTGGCCGTTGCGCTCGAACAGATAGCCTAGATTCTTGAGCTCGTTGGCCAGTGGCGTGAGCATATAGTTAGCTTGAGCCATAATTAGCCAACTCCCTGTATCCATGTCTAGCTCTCGGATTTCGTTGATTCTGGACACCGAACCTCTTTCTTCGCGGGGCTTGTATGTCTTTGGAAACCTACGTTTTATGCGGCGTACAATGCTTTCAGCTAGTCCGTGGACACTGGCCGGGATTCGGTAGGATTGCTCCAACACCTCACTACCTCCGGGTAGAGAGATAAAATGGTCCACGTCGGCCCCGTTCCATCTAAAGATCGCTTGGTCGTCATCACCTGCGCAATACATCCTTTCAGACTTTTTGTCGATTGCATTGGCTATGTCCCACTGCAGAAGCGATAAGTCCTGTGCTTCGTCAAGAAAAGATACCTTGAACCGTGGGCAGATACGTTCGGCATCCTTTACAAACAGAGCGAGCATATCAGTGTAATCAATGAGGGAGTGAATCTCTTTGTATTCAGAGTAACAGCGGTTTACGTAATCCACCTCCATCCACTGCACATTGTGTATCCCGCTTTGGTTATATTCCTTGCGCAAGTCAGATTTCTTGAGCCGTGCTAAGTTGATCAGGTTCAGGATAGGATGGTCCGTGGTCGGCGTTCCGCTATCCTCAAAGTCCCCACCACGGGAGATGGTCAGCTGTATGCCTATCTTGTTCGATAGGTCCCTGAAGTTTTCTGCCCGCATCAGGTTACGTTCGTTCAGGCCCAGACTACGGTAGGCAAAGCTGTGCAGTGTCCTGAAGTAAGGCAGATCTTCCTGCGGATCGAGTGAAAAACGGCGAGCGGCACGTTCCTTCGCTTCGCTCGCCGCCTTTCGGGTGAAAGCAAGAAATGCAATCTGGTTGGACGGCACCCCGTCGTTCAGGGCGCGGTCTACCATATCAAGCATTTTAGTGGTCTTTCCTGTCCCCGGAGGTCCAAATATCCGGTACATTAGAATGGTGACTCGCCGGTACCCATATCTGGGATAGGCACTCTCAATTCGGTGTCATCGAAGCTAGGTATAGACCAACACCTAACTGCTTTACCGTTTATCTTGAGAGATACTGCTTCACCGTTAATGTCTCGTAATCGCTGTGCCACCTTGGCAGATTTGTACTCAAAGAATTTATTCTTTTTGAGAAACGCCTCAAAGTCTTTCAGACGGAAGAATGTCCGGTTGCGCTCTTCGTCAGTGTAGGGTCGGCGTAATAGTATTTCTTCCCGCTGTTCCGCCCGTTGCATAGTGGTGCAGAACTCTTCTAGGAAATCGTAAAACTGACCGGGGATACTAGCGTCTGCAGAGACTTCGATGATGTTGCCGTCTGTCTCAGACATCTCTGTCAGCAGTTGATTTATACGGCCTTCCCAGACCTGCCTACCCACCGTTCTGGGCATAAAATTAAGCTGTTCTACACAACACCGCTGAAAGTAAGACTGTTGCATCAATCCGTCGGTATCTAGCTCAAGCGGTTGTCCGTTAACGTCCATGAACCAAATAGGCGGAGTGGAGTTGTATTTACGTAGATTGGCGATAGTAGCCCCAGTAATTGCCGCTTCGATACCGAATTTGCGTGTTTTACAGAGCTCGGCGTTACAGTAATCATTTATCGGGGCATCTTTACATTTATAGGCGTAGTCTTTCCGTTGCAGTTGTTTTGCCACGACGTTGACTTCACTTAGGGGCAGGGGCGGATCAAAATATTTGGCGTTGTAGTCCAAGATCTCGCCTTCCCAAGAATCAGGAAATGCTTTGCGCAGGTAGACACCTACGTTAAATAGCCCGTTGTTTCGTCCGCCTTCGGATATCTTTTGAGAGCAAAGGATCTGCAGGCAGGGAGGACCATCCTTTACGATTATGTTGTCCCCATCGTCTTCGATGGTCAGAGCCGAGACTTGCTCTGGTGTTTGAGCGTTCTGCTCGTGCATCTCAAAGAATTCTTCAAGCGTAGCACTGGAGCCGTCGGGCTTTATGGCATAGCGTAATCCCTCTTCCGCATCGTAATACGGCAGATTGAGGAAGTTACCTACATCACCACGATCTAGCTGTAACCGAATCTGTTTTGGGAAAATTTCACAACCGCCATATCCGAGGGCCGCGGCTATATGTTGGAGGACCTCCTGCATCTGTTTAGCAGGAATCCAATCTTTGGTAAAAAGAAAGCAATGTGCTCCACCGGATTTGCTACGGCAAACCACTAAAGGGAGCTTCATTCTCTGTATTTTCTGTACTAATTCTTTATGGTCCAGTGGATATTGATCGACATCAATGCATCCCCAGACGCAATTGTTTTCTTCGTTGATCGGGATAATACCGATGCTCTGGCCTTTGCCAGAAAGGTGCCCTTCCCAATGTTCTTTGGTCCGAGGGTTTTTATGTATTAAAGCTTGGCCTTGGGCCTTACCTTTGGCATTTTTCCCTTTTATGGCGTATGTGCCGTAGGCTTGCTTGAGCCCGGCAAATATACGCGCAAATTTCTGTGCTTCTGTCATTATTATTCACCCGAAAGAAGGGGGCCGCGAGGGCCCCCCATTTACTACCATGGAATTTCGTCAGAGTTCTCTTCCTCCGTTACAACCTCTGCCGGTTTGGAAGCCGGAGCCGCGGACGGTTCGCCGTCATCAGTGTGGCGTACTTCTACTTCGCCCTTGTTGATGCCCTCTGCAAAAGACCGTGCCGCACCATACAAGCTTGCGTCCTCTACGACACCTTCTAGTGAGATCTCCCACTGGTGCCAAGAACCCTTAGCATTGCTGTCTGCAACAGTCTTGAGGTGATAAATATGGCTGAAGCGTGGGGGGTTGAAAGGCACCCCGTTGCTGTTAACCATAGATCTGGTCTGTACCATCGAATTCCATTTCCTACTTATCTTCAATCCAGTTGATTTAAGTGATATCAGAGCCGGTTGATATGTACCGTCTTCGTTCAGGAGCAGTACAAAATGCTGTGCTACTTCCTGAATGTAGTCAGACTGACCGGGTACATACATTCCATCCGCATCTAAAACATAGTCGATGTTGTCTTCCTTACACCGCTCTGTCTTAGGACGGGCCTGTGACGGGGTATAGATAGCCTTTGGCGGCTTCTTGTCCTGTCCGTCACTACCACGTTGGCTCCATTCTAAAAACCTACGCTGATATGCACAAGGGATAACGCGGATACCGTCCTTACCCTTGTAAACTTCCATCGTGATGGAATTCAGGATATCCCCGCCACGAGCAGTTTCATGGTCGTTCAGAAACTCGCTGTTACCCGCTAGGATTTTTAGGAAGGGTAACGCCAGATCGTCTTGATCCAGATCTTCCTTCATGTTGTTAGCATCGGCCTCAAACATATTCATGACCGCCAATGCGCCTTCTTCTTTCTTAACTACTTCTTTAGCTTTAGCCATTATTTGACTCTCCTTACTGTTGCTCTCTGTCCAACAAACGCTCCAAATAGATCCATGGGTAATTCCTCACCCTTTTCGATGCGTTCTTTTACAAAGGCTTTCAGTGTTTGTGAATGCACGTCTTGCTTCTGCAGTGGGTCGTAACCTTGCTCACTAGCCATTTGCATTAAACGGCTTGCGTCTTGATCGTCACCACGGCCAAACTGGAAGGAAACGACGTTCTTGATGATGTCATCAAAACCGTTATCTCTAAGCCAGTTAAAAGCTTTTTCCTTATTTTCTACCTTGATGTGTGCCCCATAAGTAGGACGCACTTTGACTTCGCTACCATCATCTAGCTTGAATTCGGATACACCGATTTCTTGTAGTAACGCGGGTAGATCTTCGTCGGTAAGTTTCAAGAGCTTCTTTTTGGTATCTTTTAGCTCTTGTTCGTAATGTGCTAGTTTGGCTTCGGTTTCGGTGATTTGCCGGGCTACCTCTGCCACAGATTTCAAGCCAGAATCATCGAGATTATCGATGTCAGAAGCCTTGGCTTGGTCGGCTTCCATTTCTTGGAACAAATTACTCATAAGAGTCTCCTTTTCGTGATTAAAGAGCTTGTTTGGCTCTTGCGAAGGCGCATAATGTCCCATATAATCCTTTATGTCAAGCACAGGAAAATATAAATGTACGAGTTCAAAACAAAACCATATGCCCACCAAGAACAAGCTTGGAAAGATTCGTGGCGCGAGAGATATTATGGGTTGTTCATGGAAATGGGCACCGGTAAATCTAAGGTTGCCATTGATACGTTGGCCGCGCTTTTTGAACAGAAGGAAGTGGATACCGCATTAATACTGGCCCCCAAGGGTGTATTTGATAACTGGTACAAAAAAGAAATACCTATGCATATGCCGGACAGGATCGACTGCAGGATGGTCCGTTGGCAGTCAAACTTCACTAAAAAGTATTCAGAAGAGATTGCTAAGATAGCGGTACCTCAGCAAAGAGAACCTAACACGCTCAACATTCTGGTTATGAACATAGAGGCGTTGTCCACGAAAAAAGGGGCGGCTTCTGCGGCCAAATACCTTGAGCTAAATCCAGACAATATGGTGATAGTTGACGAAAGCACCACCATAAAGAACCGTAATGCTATGCGCACCAAGACTGTGGTCAATCTGGGCCGTAGGGCCAAGTACCGCCGTATTCTGACCGGTAGCCCTATCACACAAAGCCCGATGGATCTATTCAGTCAGTGCGATTTTCTGTCCCCAGATGCCCTCAATTTCAAGAGCTACTACGGCTTTCAGGCTCGTTACGCCGTGCTAGTCAAAAGGCAAAGCGGATCAGGTAGGCCCTTTAACAAGATCGTTGGCTACAGAAAGCTAGATGAGTTGTCGGAAAAACTAGATAAGTTCAGCCGCAGGGTTTTAAAGAAAGATTGTCTGGACCTGCCGTCAAAAGTCTACACCACAAGGAATATACCGCTCACCAACGAGCAAGCTAAGTTGTACAACCAAATGAACCAGCTGGCTCTGGCACGACTAGAAAACGGAGAGTTAGCCACAACTCAGTCCGTTTTGACACAGATTATGCGTCTTCATCAAATAACGTGTGGGTTTTTACGCCCAGATGAAGGCGATATCGAACCTATCGTAAACAATCGTTTAGCGGGATTGCTAGAGATTGTGGAGGAGGTACAGGGTAAAGCAATAATTTGGGGTACATGGACGTATGATATCCAAAAAATTGCTGAAGCCCTGCGTGACCGTTTCGGGATGGACTCGGTCGCAACATATCACGGGGGAACCCCACAAGAGGAACGTCAAGAAATAGTTGATGCTTTTCAGGATGAAACGTCACCCTTGCGCTTCTTTGTGGGGCAACCTCGTACCGGGGGGTACGGGATTACCTTAACCGCCGCAAATACCGTCATTTATTACAGCAACAGCTATGACTTGGAAATACGGCTCCAATCAGAGGACCGTGCGCACAGAATAGGTCAAACCGAATCTGTTACGTACATCGACTTAATTTCCCCAAATACCGTCGATGAAAAAATTCTTACTGCGTTACGCAACAAAATTAATCTAGCCAGCACAGTCCTTGGAGAGGACGCTTCTGACTTCTTGTCAAACCCCTTCAGTCCCTCTTGATCTAATAACGTCGCTTGTCACGTCAAAAGGATAAAGCTGTGCAAACCGCTGTCTGCTTTCCTGCAGGTTTCCTGCCGGGGCAGGTGCGGGAGCGGGAGCAGGCTGTGGAGCGGGGGCCGCGGGCCGAGGGCTAACCGCAACTGGAGCGGGAGCCGGTGCTTGCGTAGGAACAGGTGCGGGTGCCGACTCTCTTTCTTCTGGCATTGGCTCGTCCACGGAGGAAATCATTAACCTACCCGCGCCAACACCAAACACTGCATTAAGTGCCCTTTCCCACCGACGTTTAATTACATTCTCCGACGCAGAGGTTTGTTTATATCCCACCCCTTCTAATATGTCGGCCAAAAGCTCTGGGTTACTAATGCTTTCGTAAAACAGCTGTCTGCTTTCTCGTTGCGGTAACTGAGCTAACACGCGCCGCGAATAATTAGCGGCAAAAGACGCTTCTTGAATAGTTATATCCCCGAAAATATCTTTTAATCCGGGTACTCTATTGACTATTTGTTTTAAACCTGCAACACCAATCCACCTTGAAATCATGTCGCGAGCCCAAGAAGCAGTTTGCAAAAGCTCGGCATCTACCTCTGACAAGTTTCCGGTAGATAGCGTCCGGTCAAAAGCTCGCCCTATCTCCAGTAGATCTTTCCAATTTTTTATTTCCGAATCGTCTACAAATCCATTTCTCTTCAAAACATCCATTACGGATTCTTTGTTACGAGCTAGTGGAGTAAATAAATATTCCTCCAAGCCATCGTAATTTATTTTGCCGGAATCATTAGTAGAGGATTGAAAAGCAACCTCATATACAGTGCTTTTGAAGCCGTTAGATAAACCGGGAAGATCCCTTGAGGCTTTTTTAATATCTTTGGCTAAATTGTTAAACTGAGTGTATGAATTTGCCTTGTTAAGGCCCTGTTTACTGGGAGTTCCAATTATTGCAGACAACGTTGCCCCGGGGTTATCTGGCGAATTAAGAAACTTCCCGAAAGCGGTCTGGTCTTTTATAAAGTTAGGCTTTTGTTGGGCGGCTTGTTGCTCCAAAGAAAGAGCATAGGCTCGTTGTGCGGAGGCCACGTCGTCTAGATCTTTCTTTAGGTCCGGGACATTGTCGATAATCGACGCATATTTAACCTTAAATCTATCCAGACTATTAGCTAACTGGTTTGGAGATACGTTTGGCTGATTAAAGACTTCGCCCAGTTTGTAGCGCATAAAAGCATCTACACTGCCGTTTACCTGATTGCGTAGGTCTTGGAAGGTGACATCGGAAAGTTCTCCCTCCCCGCGTATAATTGATGCACTTGGATCACCGCCACCTACTTCACGTTGTATGAAGTCTAGAGCTTCGTCCAATTGTTTGTACCGATTAAAACTGGCTAACGCACTACCGCTGATCATCTTTTCCACAGCAAGCTCTGGCATTATTCGAGATCGACCGGTGCGGTCTGTGGCCAAAAGATCGCCAGTAAAGGCCCTAGTAAGCTTATCGTTTAAACTTCTAGAAAACTGAAAAGCCGATTTTAAATTCATAGCGTTTTGTAATTCTTGACCTTTCAACTGACTTAGATCCGCGTAACGACCTACGTTCATATCATTAAGCGCGGCATCTGCCAATGTAGAGTAAAACCCGGATATAGATTGATTGTTCGCTCGGGCTTCTCTACCCTTTGCAAGCATTTGTTTTCGGAAAGTTAACAGTTCCCCTAGTTTTACGGTAGGTACTTCCTCCGACAAACTTTCTACGGCGCGTAGAGCATCCTCTTCCAATAACGCGAAATCTTGGCTACGACTTACATAACGCTGTAATTTTTTAAGGGTGTCTTGGTAGTTCTCAAAAAGAAGTGAAATTCCTTCATCCTTCAGACGATTAAGCCGGTTCAGGTTGTTCCCCATCATATTAATGTCAGGGGTATATTTGGCGTCATCTAAACGAGAGCTTATTCCCCGTTCCTCAACAAGTCTACCGTTCTTATATCCGTCTGCGATTCTCTTAAAATCTAAATTTATGAATTCTTCCTTCAAGTCATCCGGCATTGTGCGTAGATTGCTAAGAAGGTTAGATATGAATTTTTTACTAGATCTACCTTTTCCGGGCATCTGTATGTTTGCGCGGTCAAACAATCCGTCGGTAAGGCCATTAACTACAAAATCAATGTCTTCTACAGAATGAATCCGACTCTGTCCTAGCATCTCCATTTGTTCTGGAATAGTTGGAGTAACAAACGAATCGTAATCCCCTTTTTCTATGGATTTTCTTGCTTTCTCGCGCAACATAACATTGGTTGTTTTAGAGGGCATAGTTGCCAAAATATCGGCATCCGCGAGCGCGTCTCTTAAATCTAATTCCTGACTAGCAAAATCCTGTCGAGCTATGTCTAATTTTCCGGGTAGCTCCAAAGCATCGGTGCCTTCTTCTCCCAACAAAGGTTTTAAGAAACTTTTGGTGAACGGATCAATTGTGGTTAGGTTGGCAAGAGTGCCTTCCGGAGGAGCTATTTCAGATAGAAAAGTAGAAACTATGTTATCTGGAGTAGCATCTAAATCTTTAGGCAAAGCATTCCATAGCTCAGATTCCATTGATCTAGCACTTTTTATGGTCGATTGGGCAACGTCCTCAAGCATCTGCCCGGCTTTACTTGCTAATTCTTCTGTAACAGGACCGTCGCTGACTCTTAGCACCCTGTCCGCCGCGTCTTGAGCCCGCAACACCGCCAAGTTAACTTCATCGTCTAGCACTCTGTCTAAATAAGCGCGTTCTATATTCGCGGCTTCCTGCAGTAAAGTAGGGTCCCCTGTTTGAATCATAGACTGAATCATCCGGGCAACCGCTTCGTTAGATTGTTCGGCTTGGCGACGAAGCGTAGCCGCCATTTGAGGGTTTAGTTTCTTGGCAACTTCCTCAAGATCTTGAATAAATTTAATTCCGGTCTTTTGCGCGGAGGTAAGTGCAATGTCTTCCCCAGCTTCTTTAAGGGCCGTCGCTCCTGCAGGTTCTGCTCCGCGTAAAGCCGCGACAACATCCGCCACATCGGGACGAATCTCTTCGGGCATTGACTCTAAAGTGCCCTCCAATGCGTCCCGCATTATTTTCCGTTGTTTTTGATCTAAATTACTGCCAACGTTTTTAGCGACATTAGCGGCATATTGCGCCACCTCAAAAGGAAACACCACAAATCCTGCGGCCATTTCAAAAGGTACGCGGACCCGTTCATTTCCCGGGTCTAACCCTTCGGCTAATGCCCCGGCACCGGCTATCTTGGTTGCAGTAAACGCCTGACCTAACGCACGTCTTCCGGGAGCTTCCGCTCCTTCTGCTCTAAAACGAGTAAAGTTGTCTTCTAAACGTTTTAACAAGCCGCCGGTTTTTTCAAAGAATTGTTTTGCCGCTTCGCCCTTTAACAGGTTCACTCGATCAACCGGGAAGAATATCTCTTCACCGTTTACAAGAATTTTTTCGAGCTTTTTAGAAGAATTGGCGGCGGCCTGAAACATCAAATCAGAGCCTAAGTTAGTAGGCTTTATTTCGCCTAAGTTCAAACCTAAAGCGCGGCCTACCGCAGTATCATTAGCTTTTCTTAAAAAGCCCTCAAAAGCCCCGGTCCGTGCGCCGCCCATCACGAACCCAAAGGTTTCACCGGCAACACGACCAATATCCGCTGTTCTGCTTAGTTGACCCTCAAGCCCAAGTGCCTCCCGGGCTTTTCTTTCGCCCGCTTCACCTAAGACGGCACCGCCAACTAATCCCAAACCACCGCCTAAAACACCACCGACGATACCACCTACAGGACCCGCAAAACTTGTTCCCACTGTGGCACCTAAACCGGCACCCGTGCGTAGACCGGCCATCGACAAAGCACCTTCACCCGTAGAGGCTACGGCTTGTTCTAAAAAGGCTCTACCGGGGCCAATGTCACGAACATCGGCGACGTTATACTGGATGATGTCGAAGTCAGTTAAACCGGCCTCTCGGGCACCGGTATAGTCGTAATCCCTTTTAGAGGATACGTATTGGGCGATATCGGATTCAGTAAGCCCTGCGTCGCGGGCCGCATTGAGGTCGTAATCTAGCTTATCAACAAAGCCGTTGGCCATGGGTTACTACCTCTGTAGGGAACGATCAAACATAGCGGGGTCTGGTTTACCGCCCTCTAACCTGCGCTCGAAACTAGCCAACGCTGTATCGTAGTTTTCTAGCAACGGCTGAAGTTTACGTAAGTCCTGTCTAGCACTCTGGACTTGCGGTGCGCTGAAACGCTCGGGCGTTTCCAGAATAGATGTGGCTAAGTCCTGTATTTCTAGAAGCTGATTGCGCATAGATGCAAGGTTAGCTTGAGCTCTTTCCTTTGTCATCGTGCCCGGTTCAACCAGTTCTTTGGCAAGCTTTTCTATTTCATCTTTTAAAGCCCTACCGGCAACGGACTCTCTAACAAAACGCTGAGTGACGTTGGCTAAAGACTGTAGCTGAGAAGAACCTGCACTTTCTTCAGCAAATGCGGCACTTGGACGATCCATGCCAAATAAACCTTCGGCAACGTCACCAAAATAAGAAGTTACTCCCCGAGCCAAGTCTTTTGGCCCAGAAAACAAACCTACCGATTTACTGACATCTACGGAAGGATCTACTATGCGTCCAGACAGTTCTATGTCTTCATCCAACTGAGCGGTACGGCCACCTTGTGAAGAAGTCAACTCGTTAAACTTTGCCCATGCCTCTGCGTTAGGGTTTCCGCCCCTTTGCATTTTCATAACCTCTCCGCCCGCGGCAAAACTAAAGGGAGGATTTAATCCCAATGATTGTCTGCTCTGTAGCGCGTCGAGAAGAAGGGATGGTTTATTCGGACTCATTGAACTAAATGATCCGGTGCTTGGATCAAAAGAATATCGTGGAGCCAGATATTCGGTTAATCCTGCTTCTAGTGTAGCCTTAAGATTAGGATTTACTTCATCTAGTACACCCGAGCCATACGCTTGCATGATTACGGGGTCCGCAAGCAAAGCTTGTGTTCTTTGCCGTAGCCCCGTGCCAAATTGGCTTCCATAACTGTCCTGTAGCTTCATAAGACCAAGCATATAATTCTGTTGAGCTTTGCGCTCATCTACAGAAAGTTTACGACTCTGTAGTTCCATATCCGCTTCAGTCATTGCTTGTCGTAATGCACTATACATATTAGATTGCCTAATATCGTTTTCTGTCTGACTACGACTTACTTCAAAAGCATTTTGGTCTTCAAAATAATTCCAAGGTTGGAGAAGCTCTACTAGCTGTTCCCTCATTGTTATTGGAGCATCTCCTACACTGGCGGCTCGTCTTCTCTTCGTTTCTTCTAGAGATGCTTCAAACTGGTTTTGCGATTGAGTGCGATCAAGTGCGGCTTCTGAACTTTGCCAAGCTTGCATTTCCCGCTGTAAACCTAACCTCTGTTCGGCATTTTCTGCTTGTGTGACTCGGTCTTGCTCTGCTTGTAGAAGAATTGCGGCTTCTCGTTGTGCTCCTGCTTCGAGAAGCTCATTAAAGCTTTGCGTACCTATAAGTTCTTGCAACTGCATACGAGCTTCATCGCCCATAGTCTGCAGAACCTTGTTTATTTCGCCCTGCTGAATAAGACGATCCAGTGCGGCTTCGTTATTTAAACCCGCTAAATCGGTGTTTATTTGACCCTCCCGAATCAGTCTCTGGAAGGCCGCGTCATCAATTTGAGTCTGCAACAAGGCCCGAGCTTCGTTACTTTCGTTAAGCTCTTCTATACGCCTATCGTAAGTCTTATTGATCTTATTTACGTCAATCTCACCTTGTAAACGGGCTAATTCTTGCTGTTGGTCTGCAAGAGACTGATCTCGAATATCGGTGAAGAAAGCATTAAGACCAGTTAGTAGACCCTGACCGGCTTGCGCTTGTGCGCCCTGACGTTCTCTTCCTACCTGCTCAATCCTAGCCCTTTCCTGCGCTTCAGCGGCCTGAAGTGCCGCGAGCCGTGGAGCGATTTCCGCTCGCTGTACAGCCTGACCTGCTTCTTGCGCACTAGTAGCCACCGGTGTAGCCGCTCTAGCTAACTGTGCCGCTAAAGGAGCACCGGCCATAGACTGTCCCGTTGCAGGGTCTATACCGCCCGCCAGATTCAATCCGGCACGAGCTATGTCAAAGAATAGATTAGACTGAGCGAGCTTTTTTGCTTGGTCACCGCCCATCACGCTTTCATAGAGGGGAAGGCGTGTTTGATAGCCCTGCTCAACCTGCGTGTCATATTCAAGCATCGGGTCAAAAGATTGAATACCAAACTGCTTCAATGCCTCCGTGTACGGGTCACCACCCACTTGTAAACGTACCGGACCACCGTCGCGATACTGTTGCGGTTCAGGCTGACCCTGCATCATCAGGCCGCCAAGACCACCGCCCATGGCAGTAGGCTCCCCGCTTTCAGTTTCCATATCTATGCTACCCGCGACATTCTGCATAAGCTCGCCTATGCCGCTGTCCAGAACACCCTCTTCTGTCATCATAATAGTAGGCTGTACCAAAGCCAGTACAGACTCCGGGGTAGCTCTAGCGTCGTCTTCACCTACGATAGTGCCGAGTTCCGCGTACCGTGCTTGAAGGGGCTTCTGGTTGCCACGAATGGCATTGATGATACCTTCCGCGTCCTCTGCAGAATCTAGACCCTGCATCATGTTATTTACGTAGTCAGCACCCACCTGCTCCATTTCGGCGGCGGCCTGCTGTTCTACCTGCTGTAGCTGATTCTCAACGCCCGGGTTAGCCTCCATAAGGCCACCAGACTGCATAAACATGGGACGGTCATATATATTCATATTTAAAACCTAAAAGGAAAGACCTGCAGTTTTAGCCCCGGAAAGGGCACCCAGACCGGCAATGCCGTAACCCAACACCTGCTGGGCCGTAGAGGGATCTTGTGATGCATTCATCGTTGTCACACTCTGCGAGCTCGGTGTTCCACGATAGATGTCCGATAAATAAGAGTACAGCTGGAACGGCTCGTTCATGCGAGCAACGTCGCTCTGACGCAAGGCATCCAGTTCCGCCTGTTGCTGGGCACGTTGCTGACCGCCAAGAGCAGAAAGCGTGGTGATATCGCGCAGACCAAGGTTCTGTGCCAACTCACCCAAGCCTGCTTGCTGGATACCCAGATTCGCGGCCTGTGTGCCGATTCCTGCGGCCTGACCACCGACACCGGCTACACCCGCACCTATATTAGCTAACTGACCAATACCTTGTTGAGCCAGCATCTGGGCTTGACCATAGCCCTGAGATCGCAAGTTGGCCGCGGTACGGGCCTGTTCTTCCAATACGTTACGAGCTAGCTGACCTTCTAGAACCGCTTGCCGTGAGCCCCCAAAAGCTCCTACGTTAGCCGCCTGAGCACGAGCCTGTTGCAAAGGAGCGGCCCCGGCACGGGCAATATCCTGCATACTCTGGTCAATGACTTCCTGACGATATGGGTCCATATACATCTGAGCCGCGGCGCGTGGGTCACCCGCCATCTGTCCCGCACGACTGTAATATCTCTGAGCTTCCTGTAATGCAGGGAAAGCAATATTTTGTATGCCTTCTTGACCCGCCAGAACCTGACTCAGCCCACCTTGAATATATGGTGTAAAGCCTCCTATGCCCTCTTGGGCAAGAGCCGCGGCTTGGTTTTCCATGCCCGACATACCCGCAATCTGATAGGCAGGAGGCAGGGCATTAGGGTCACTTATCCGCTTTCCAATGTATTCATTTACATCCTCAAGCAAACCAAGGCGGTACGCCTCAATCTGAGGATCTTCGCGGACAATCTGAATATTAGTATCGACAGCCATTATGCTACGCTCTCAAAGGATCTCATTAACTCGTACATTTTCTTAACGCCATTATTGCGACTACCGTTGCCCGCGCCTCTTACAGCACGTGCAGTCATCACAAACTCTCCGTCGGATAGCATGGCGGGTATATCGTCACTTGTTTCTGTACCGGGGCCGGAAATGGCACCGTTCTTACGGGGGAAGTTTTCTACCTTACCGCCGTCGGCCATGCCGGAAGTACCGTAAGTCGGCACCCCTACACGGTATTTAGAAGGATCTTTCTGTAGTAAATCCCATCCAGTTACACCACCAAAGGCTTCTGGAATGTTTGTTTCTGGAGCTTCGAAGCCGCCTGTAGCCGCCATAAGACCGGTTCCCGCTACCGCTAAAGGCCCGTAGGACCGCAGTAGACCAACGCCTGCATTAGCGTCTGTAGCTAATTGCTTTGCCATCGCAAGCTGGTCTGGAGTGGCCGTGCCAGAGGTTAGACCGTACTTAGACAAAATATCGCCTTGTGATTGTTTAGGGAAGAATATGTCCTTACCCGTCTCTAAAATACCTTTCTCTCCAGAGAAGAGATCGCCTAAAGACTCCCGTACTCCCGGAGTTTCTAACGCTCTCATATCGTCAGGAGCTATGTCGGTCGTTTTAATTAGATCGGCTGTCGGAGGCTGGGTTGTCGCACCCGCTCCGGTAGCACTCATTGCCGCATATAGCTCGTTTGGATCGGCTTGGATCGGCAGTTGAACAGCAGGACGGGATGCGGTAACCGTTGTGCTGGCAACGCCTTCTGGTGCGGGCCTAACGCTTGTTAGCAATTCCTCTGCTTTAGGGGGCGTTACTAAGTTCTTTCCGGCTAATGGGTCACCCGTCTGAGCCTGTTTAGCCAAGTCAGCCGTAATAGCTTCACGAGCGGCCTCTCTGGCCCCGGGCAGTGCTCCGCGAACGCCTTCACCAAATCCGGAAGTAAAGGTTCCGCCTGCTTTAACCGACTGAATACCGCCAGTAATACCGGAAGTAAGACCGCCTACGGCACCGCCAATCAAAGCATTCTTAAACGCATCTTTTAAGCTACCGCCCTGAACCAGCGTACCGATACCGCTACCTGCGGCGGCACCCAATATAGGACCAAGCGGAGTCATGGCCAGACCTATAGAAAGAACTATAGGAGCCACCTTTTTGACTACTTTAACAACAGATTTGATGGCCTTCTTGATGCCCCTGAATAGTTTTTTCAGGAAAAATTCCGGCTGTCCGGTGACAGGATTAATAGAGTTAAGCTCGTTTCCGACCACATAACGCTCTGGATCAATACCCATAGAACGCATTTGACGGAATAAAGATTCTTTCAGACGGGGATTTTCATCAAAAACAGCCATAGGAATGACTGTTTCGCCCTCTGCGGCGTGAACCATGTAGGTATCTTCATACCTACCGTATTCAGCTAAATGGTCCGCTACGGCCTTTACAGAGCCTATACCAGACTCTGGAACATCGTCGTCGGCCCATTCGCCAACAGTAGCGGTGAGAAATGATGCAAGGCCCCCCTCTGGAACCTCTATAGCTTCAGGCATAGTAGCCATCAATCCTATCTCCTAAGATAATATTGAGACACTGTCCTGAAATGTAGGAAACCTTTTCCGCAGGAGTATCTATCGCATATTTTATGGTATTTTAACCTAAATATACCACATTATGTAATGGTGACAGTAACCGAACCGAGGGCCGTGGTCCCCGATACACTAGCAACGTTTGGCGCATTAGCCAAGGTTATTTTTAAAAAACCTTCTTTTTCGTACACGTCCCCTACCGCAAGGCCCTGATCTGAGCCGGATTGCAAGCTAGTTAAGTTAAGAGTCGTGGCCCGCGAGTCGCCGGGATTCTGTATTTGACGTACAAATAACGAGAACTGACGCTGTATATCCGCTTGATGGTCCTGACTATACTCTCTCGGAGCTATCGGGAAAAACGGGCGGACTAGTTCACGAGAAGACATTACCGCCTACCATCCTGTCGCGCATCAACCCGTGGGGAGCCTAATCGCCACTGCACGTCTGTCGTGTCGGACTGCACTTTTATAGCGAATGACCGGCCTCTTAGACGCATAAACACTTGATTTGTAAACTGTTCTACAGGAGTAGTAGCCGACTGAGTAACCGTCTCAGTGTCTGTTTGCAGATACTCTCCTCCCGGGTAGTTTCTGGTTTCTAACGTGAAATCCAAGGTTGGTGCGTTACTGACAGAAGAATCAAAAGTTACATCAGGGATCATGCTGTTGATAAATACAAATCGGTCCCCGTCGCCAATGTCCATCTGACTGCTTTCTATGTAGCTAGTGATAGCTGTAGAGGGGTTAGTGCTACCGTCGTTTTGACCATTTTCATGCTGGTACAGATAACCATCCGTAGCGGCGGCCAAAGGATAGGTCTGTAGCCCTCTATCTTGCCACGCAGTGCGGGTAAGTGTTCCGTAATACCAAATGTTCTCCTGATAGTTATAGACCACGTACTTATTCACTTCGGTTGACGAGCTAGACGGGTAGAACCACCAAACCTCAGAAAAAGCACTATTGGACCCCGCTATCACTTTTTTATTTTGATTAAAGTTAAAATCATTAAATACATAGGAAAGTACGGAACACGGCAGTTTAGAGACTTGACCGCTGTATATATAGAAATCTTGTGCGCCCATCCAAAACACTGTGTCGTCTACAGCAATGGCGGCGTTAGGGCCTGCAATAGTGGTATTTTCAGATATCTGGTTAATACCAAAGGTAAAAGGCGGCCCTAAGAACTGCATAGAGTGTACAGAAACATCCGTAAAAACAAGGGTTTGTTGACGAGTTTCTACCGCGCAAACTATTTCGGAGCCACTGCCTACCCTTAAATCTCCGGCAGTATTTTGTGTAGTCGGGGCCCACGTAGTCAAAGATTCTTGATCGCTAAACCTGATCAGAAGAGGGTCTAGCACGTGCGGACTTGTTAAGGAACCACAGCCAAACAAGATTACGTGACGGTCAACATCACTAACCATAACCTGATTTGCTATAGTTGGAGTAGTAGAATCGGCTCCGGGTAAATCAGACAAGGCCGTGGCCCTGTTTGCTCCATAATCATCCGAATCGGTGTCCCAATAATATATACCACCGCCTCGCACCGTAAATAACAGGTCCTCCCCAAAGTTATCTTGGCTGTAAATTCGTAACTGGTTATTAGCGGTTAAAGTGGTTCCAGAACCCCAAGTGCTACGTCCCCATGTCCCTGCACCCCAGCCTGTCCCCGAAACGGCAACAGTCAAGCCACTATTAATCTGGTAAGTTCCCACTACAGACGATCCGCCATTGCCCGTATCTGAGCCGGTGGCCGTGACTAATGAGGGGTTTAACTGCCCATCTTCAGTAATGGACGCAATTGAAGTGTTGGCGGCACGAGCACTAATGGTGTACGTGTCTCCGTCCTGAACTTCCTCTATTTGATATTCTTGGTTTAAAACGTCTGCGGTGATGTCTCCCCCAAGGCTGATTGCACCTGAAAAAGTAACAAAATCATTGACAACCGCGCCATGGTTTAAGTCCGTAACGGTAATTGTAGAACTAGAGGCCGTCGCAGAAAATGTAACGTCTCCCGCCGCCGTGGTAGTTCGTAGGGGGGTGATATCATAAAAATATCCCCCTTCGTCAATGTAAAACTTTACCGAAGTACCGACACCGATTAGTTGTGTACCCCCTAGCGAAACGTAAGGATGTAAAGACCTACACGTACCCAAAAAGCTGTAAATCGCTTTTTTAACCCAGCCGCCTATTTTTTCAGGAAACCCGGCTTTAAAACGTATTTTTTCACTGTCAAACCAACCGCCCTCGTTAGAATAGGAGGTCGTTTCACGGTTTATTCCCGGCCTGAATTGGAGCTTTGTAAAAGGCATGGCAACCTCTTTTTGATCAAATCGGTAGTATAAACAATCTTAACCATTCTATCCTATAGATACCCATCCCTGAGTATTGTCTTCTTGGTACGCATCTTCGTCCCAAGTGTGCTCTCCGTCCGGCTTGGCTATCGGGGCTTCCCATACAAAACTGGTGCTATTGTATGTCCAAGAGGCATATGGGGACTCATCCGGGCCTTCTGGTAACGCATTGTCAGGAAAACCATCCTGTGCCGGTACGTCGCGCAATGCAGTACGGTAGTTCTGGTAAATCGTTTTGTCTGCATCAGCCAGCGGTGAGTCAGGCAGGATAGCCCAGTCAGTCTCTGTCAGTCTCTGGTTACGCTGTGCGCGTTTGTTAGCCTTAGCGTTAGCCAAGTCGTTAGCTATTGCTTCGGCACTGCGGTCTATGACGCTGTAGGTCTGGAAATACCCACCGTCCCTAGAAACAATTTCGCTCTCGATCACTACTTGCAAACTAGTGTCAAAGGAAGGTTTTGTGTCTTCCTGAAGCACTGCCATGTTGAGGCCAGCCAGAGCCGCGTCACTCAGAGGCAACGCAAAGCTGGTGTTTGGGTAAGCATTCCGAATCTGGCGTTCGGACATTATTGTTGAATTATCAATATCGTAGTATCTCATTGTTGTTTACCTTGCGTTTGAATAACGAAACGGCATCTCTGCGAATGCCAAATAGATATATGAACCGCCTGAGGTGTTATGATTTGGGCCAGTCACTCGTATCTTAAAACCGTTTGAAAGAAGGTCTATACCAACGCTTGTATCAATACCTAAATTAGTATTATCCTGATTTTCACTATCCGCAATATTAGCCCCTAACCTTCTTCCTGCCACATTAGAAATATCACGATTATTATCATATATTATCCAATGAGCCGCACCGCTAGTAATTTTAATCATCACAAAAGCAGGTCTAAAGCCTGTGTACACAAAGGGGCCGTCATTAGAATTATTCCCAGTGTAGGAGCCGAACTTGCTGAAGCCTTCTACTTCTGCGAAACAGTAGGCAACACCTGTGCGCCCAGTCAAACCATTATTTTTACCCGCTGTGGTTGCAGTCAGACCAAATACATCAGACCCAGTATTATATTCTGCAGCGGTACTATTAAGGAGCAGATAGTAATTTACAGATGAAAGGCCGGGGTGTGTAACAAACCAGTTATTTGTGTTCGGGCTTATTTCTTTCCAAATCATTACATCTGGCTTTCTTCCAAGTCCATGACCAAAAGTGCCATTACCATACCCGGCAGTGATGATGCTTATACCTGCATCCTGATTAGCCGATACTGTTGCGGTCAAAGTTCCATCGGTGTTTGTTACGCCAGAGCCGTTGGCTTTCCAGTTCCAAGCTACATAAGTCGCTCCGCTTGTGTTTGACCTATCACTAGCACCTTGTATAGAAAAACCATCACTGTCAAAAGAAGACACTCCACCACTTTCATTATCTTCCACATTAGTGTTATTACTTTCAAGACGTTTTGTTGGGC
>Ga0181575_10000665_pt1 | contig 25262 bp, 25 predicted proteins | sample 101ome_23_FD_145599 | JGI IMG/M metagenome (GOLD analysis project Ga0181575, IMG submission 145599) | Coastal salt marsh microbial communities from the Groves Creek Marsh, Skidaway Island, Georgia - 101411CT metaG (spades assembly) | ecosystem: Environmental > Aquatic > Marine > Intertidal zone... | reverse complement strand
GACCTTGCTGCCATCGAGTTCCTGCTCGAAAGGATGAAGAAGACGAAGACCAATGAAGAGTTCTTCGCCAGCATGAAGAGAAAATAAAGCAATGAAGCAGTTGACCTGCCCGATCGCATCGATCGAAAACTACAACGATGACACCCGGCGGATCATTCTTGATCTGCCGGAACCGGTCGAGTTCAAGGCAGGTCAGTATCTACAGATGGTGCTGCCCGAAAAGAAGTATCCGTTCTCCATCGCCAGCTGCCCACATGTGCAGGATCAACTGGAACTGCATGTCAGGCCCACACCGGGCTCAGCAGACTCGGATCGGGTTGAAGCCCTGCTCGACAGTGCCAACGAGCTGACCATCGAGGTGCCGTTGGGTGACTGCTTCCTGACCGCAGCTCCCAAGAACACGCTTATCCTGATGGCGGCAAGTACTGGCATTACCCAGATGAAGAGCATCATCGAGTTCATGGCACCGGAAGGTTTCAGTCAACCTGCCTACCTTTACTGGGGAGTCCTGTCAGACAAGGACCTGTACATGGCAGAGCTTTGCGCCCAATGGCAGCAGAGACACGACAATTTCCATTTCGTACCCGTTGTCAGTGAGCCCGATACGTCACCGGACTGGCAAGGCAGAACTGGCCTGGTCGGGGATGCGGTCCTGGAAGATTTCGATGATCTGACAAACGTGACCGTATTTGTCTCCGGCGGACCCGCGATGGTCTACGCGACGCTCGATGCTTTCGTTGAACGCGGGATGCCCGAAGAAAATATGTCGTCGGATATCTTCTCTTACGCCCCACGGCCGAAATAACGAACAGGGCGTCTTGTCCGCCAGTTGCGTGCAGGATTCGATTCAGCCGTGCTTCAACAGCTGATCAACAGCACGCTCGTACTGGCCCTCCGAGGCCAGCAGCTCAGCCAGACGGCGCCTCACTCCGGGCACCTCACCCAGCTCAATGCAGCGCATCAGACACTCTTTCGCCAGGCTGGCGTCACCGGTATCAGCATAAATGCAGCCCAGGCAGTACTGCAGGGCGGCGTCCGTGCTGTGCTTTTTCTGCCAGCTCTCGGCGTGCTTCAGGCGGACAATGGCTGAGCTTTCGCCGAGCTCACCATAGAGTGCAACCACTTCAGGCAGCCAGGCTTTTTTCAGCAGCGATCGCAGAACCGGTTCAGCAGCTGCGTCATCATCAAGGGACTTCACATACAAAGCGATACAGGCGGGATCGCCTCGCATCTCGGCAGAAAGAGATTTGTAGAGCTGGTGTTTGTCCTCGTCATCAACACTTGTGTCAGCGAAACCCAACGCCACTAAACGCCGTTCGAGCGTGCGTGCAGCATAAGGCAGCACCTTGCGAATTTCGGGCAATGCGAGCAGCGCCTCGCGCCAGTCGTGACTGGCCTGCAGCGCCTGCGCTTTCAGGGCAAGAATATGTTCATTGCCTTTGAGATTCTGCAGCAGACGCAGTGCGCTTTCGGGCTCGTCTCGATCCAGCGCCAGTTCTGCGGCAACGACGGCCCGGGCCCGGGCCAGACTACTGTCACTCTCTTCTGCCCGGCGCAGAAAGGTCTCTCTGGCTTCACCATCACCAGCATGGTCCGCTGCAATCGCCGCCTCAAGGTAGTTCACCGCACTTGCGCTGTTATGTTCTGCACCGCTTTCAAGGAATTTCCTGGCCCGGGAATACTCGCCTTCCGCCAGCAGGCGCTGACCTTTCACCGTCAGGTTTTCGGCCCGACGAGATTGCTGACTGCCCCGCCAGTACTTGACGGTGCGCGGCACACGGCGGATTACACCCGTTAGCCGCAGCACGATATAGGTTGAGATAAACAGAAATGCTCCCAGCCCCAGCATTACCCAGAGGCTCGACTGCAGAGAATAGTTGCCGTAAGCGATCAAAACGTAGCCTGGATCCTTCGCAATCAATATGCCGAGATAGCCCGCCGCAATGATGACGCCGAGCAGAATCACAAGTTGGCGCTTCACTCGGCTTCGCTCCGGTGAAAATCGCTCAGCAGCTGGCGCGCGGCATCGAGCGACGCCGAGATATCGGGTAGATCAATTCCGACATCCTCACTGGCCAGTCGCGTGAGAGAGGCCCGCATGGCTTCTGCCGCCTTGTTGGTATCAAAGGATTCCTCGACCCACTGACCCGCCTCGATCAACGTCACGCGGTAAACCTCTGCCTCTCCTTCCAGCAGCGCCATCTGGGCAATCTGCAGTTTCAGGATAAGATTCTGCCGCAGATAGTACTGCTGCTCTGGCGGCAGAACCGGCTTGATCTCAACGCCACCGCGCCGGAAGTCCAGCAGTTGGCCCAGGCGGTCAAAGGCGCTTCCAGCCAGAGCTGCGATTTCAGCCAGAAACCCCTCTGCCGCTGGCGTCGGTTCTGTTCGTGGCATGGGCGCTTGATAGGCAGGTAACTTCCGTTCAAGTGCACTGACCTGGCGGATCTGCGCCGATATTTCGAGGTAAAGGCCCTGGACGTCGGGTGCAGAGACTGCCTGCAGCGCAGCAATATCATCGGCCAGTGCTGCTCTCAGCTCATGTGCGGCTATTCCTTCTGCGTCCCGGACAATCCGATCCGCTGAAAGCAACAGATGCAGGGCAGCTTCCGGATCCTGTTCCATAAGAACGCGCTGGTTTGCCATTCGCACCAGGTATTCGACCTCAGCGAAGAGCCAGTCCTCGGAACTGGTCGACAGGCGCGAGCGAATATCACTCAAATCATTTTCAATACGCGTGGCGAGGGTCTCTAGGGCTGCCGGTGTGACGCCTTCCTGGGTTGGCAGCGAAGCGAGTAGTTGCTCGAGCTCGGCGAATCGTGCCTGCTGTGTCCGTTCCATTGTTGTCAGTGACGCCGACAGTTCCCTGACCCGATCTGCTTCGGGCTCAGCTTCAGCGTTGCCGAAGCTTTCATAAGCCGCATAGGAAGAGATACCAATTGCTATCAATGCCAGTATCAATGCCAGCATGCCGGCGATACCTGAGCCAGCGGATTCGCCGGACTGCGGTCGGGCCTGCTCAAGTTCTTCGAAGGCCGCTTCCAGCTGCGCTTCTGAGGTTGGCCGACCGTTTTCGCTCATGACTGATCTAACTGTTGGAGTGCTGTAACCGCATCATACAACGCCTGTTCAGAAGCTCCACCTGCATTTGTCAGCGATCCGAAACCGCAGCGCGTTGCAGCTTCTGCGATTCTTGTTGAGGCTGCAATCAAGTCAATGTTCTCGGGTTTTACCCCTGCCTGCTGGGTCAGGCACTCCATGATTTCAACACTCGTCGCAACCACAATTAAGGGTGCCTGGCTAATGTTCCAGTCATTGTACTTAACGGGTTCACGGCCGTAGGTCTCAAGGTAATCAACCACGGCACCGCGCGCCCGCAGCGTTTCTGCCAGCAGCTCCCTGCCACCCCGACCACGAACGATCAACACGTTAAGATTCCCTACATCCGTCAGTGCCGACAGGGCCAGCAAACCCTCGCTGCCGGCCTGTATCGGATAGCGCGCGTCGATATCCCAATCCTTCAGCAGTTCGGCTGTGCCCCCGCCAACACTGAGCCAGGTGACGGCAGCCGGCCAGACCGGCCAGTAGCGATCGAACAACGTCATTCCGGTTTTCACCGCCGCCTTGCTGACAAAAATCACCCGGTCATAGCTATCAAGGTTCATGACCGTCTCACGTGTCTGGGGCGTGACTTCTAGATCTAACAACTCTATGAGGGGGCGAATGAACACCTCGAAGCCATCGGCTTCAAGGCGAGCAGCGAGCGCCTCGTTTTCACCAGCCGGCCGGGTGAGAACAACGGGACGCTTCATGAGGCTGCGATCAGCTCCCCGGCACCCTGCGCCAGCAGCCTCGTGCCCAGCTCATCAGCCAGCGCCAGAGATTCAGTCGCCTTGCCACTCAGACCCTCCCTGATCACGTGATTGCCGGTCTTGTCTGACACGTAGCTTGAGAGACTGACGATGCCATCTTTAAGCTCGGCAAAAGCGGCGATCGGCAGATTACAGGTTGCGCCCAGCGCCAGCGTTACCCTGCGCTCGGCACCCACGCAGAGGGCTGTCGGTTCGTGGTTGATGGCGGCAAGCAGCGTGTTGGTGGTCACATCATTAACGCGACTCTCGATTCCTACCGCACCCTGACCTGCAGCCGGAATACTCACGCTGGCATCAATCTCACTGCGAATACGCGCTTTCAGACCGAGCCGGGTAAGACCGGCAACAGCAAGAATAATTGCGTCGTGCTGGCCTTCGTCCAGTTTTCGCAGGCGTGTATCAACGTTGCCCCGTAGTTCCTCGAACTTCAGGTAAGGATAGGCGGCCTTGATCTGCAGAATTCGGCGCAAGCTGGAAGAGCCCAAACTTGCACCCTCTGGTAGATCAGCCAGCGTCTCGTAGTGGTTCGAAATAAAGGCATCGCGCGGACTGGCCCGCTCACAAATCGCAGTAATGGCGAGGCCTGCCGGCAATTCGCCGGGGACATCCTTCATTGAGTGAACAGCGATATCGACCCGCTCCTCCAGCAGCGCCACCTCAAGCTCTTTGACAAAGACGCCCTTGCCACCCATCTGGCTGAGTGGGGACACTTTGTTGCGATCACCTTCCGTGGTCATGCCGACAATTTCACAGGTCAAACCTTCGTGGGTCGATTCAAGCAGACCCTTGACATGGTTGGCCTGCCAGAGCGCAAGGGCACTTTCACGGGTAGCAATTCGAATCGTGTTCATGATCTTCGGTGTCTCGGGAGAAAGCAGGGCAACCTTAATGATTCAGACTGCATCAATCAACGCAGCAATCGCTGCCGGACAAGATCCTCAAAAAGAAAAGGGGCGTGATCCTGGTTGGGTCACGCCCCGACAGTTCACAAAGAGCGTTGGGGGGAACTCAGTGTGTCATAAAAGTTCGGCAACTTGTGCCGTTCTGCGAGATGGCTCGACTAAATGTTCGGTTACAGACTCTGAACCAGTCGACGCAGTCCGCTCACATGGCGCCGGCTGACATCCAGCCTTTCATCGACGCCGCGCATGCGCACCTGGTAATGGCCCGAAGGATCCCGCTCAAGGCCCTCCAGATGGTCTGTCATGACCAGCGCATTACGATGTATACGTATAAGCCTGTCTCCAAATTCCGACTCAAGTTCGCGTAACGTGTCATCAATCAGGACTTCTCCACCTTCATGCCGCACCGTAACGTACTTATGGTCAGCCTGAAAAAACTTCACCTCAGTCAGTGGAATTAACTCAATGCCTCGACGGGTCTTCGCACTGATGTGCGTTCGGGTCCGTTCGTCCGGTTCGGCTTTACTGCCCAGCACACCTTCCATCTGGACTTTATTCACCGTCGCGACGCGCGCCAGAGAATCAATCAGTGCTTCCCGCCGCACCGGTTTCATGAGGTAAGCAGAAGCGTTGACCTCAAAAGCCTCGATCGCATGCTCACCGAAGGCCGTGCAATAGATAACTGCTGGTGGTGACGCCAGCGATGCCAGCTGGCGGCCAGCCTCCATGCCATCCATACCCGGCATCCGAATATCCAGCAGCACGATATCCGGTGCCAATCGGATGGACTGGCGCACCGCTTCTTCACCGCTGTCCGCAATCCCAGCCACTTCGTAGCCATCAAGCGTTTCAACCATGCGAATCAGCCTTTCTCTGGCTAACTTCTCATCGTCTACGATTAATATCCTCATCCTCTGGACTCCCGTAATCCAACTTCAGCCTGACCCCCTGCCCGACTAAGATGTTTCACCAGCGGGCTGGGCCTGCCATGTAGGATAACTTAACGTTTCGACGCAAGAATTCTGCGACATGGCGCACATTTTTGACAAAATTCCAGTGAAAACCACCGTTCAGACCCGGGGATAGCTGAGGACAGTCACAAACTCATCACCTTCCCTGTCTGTGGTTAGCGTGGCTTCTGGCCCGTAGAGCGCAAGCATGCGATTTCGAATATTGTCGAGCGCCATACGGTTGCCGCCCTCATGACGGTTCTCAAGCCCGCCGAGCGGATTGGTGATGGCAATTTTTATCTGGTCCCTTGTTTCACTGACACTAACTGTAACCGTACCACCCTCGGGCAGCGGCTGTATCCCGTGATAGACCGCATTTTCAACCAGAGGCTGCAGCGTCAACAGCGGAATTCTCAAAGCCCGGGTGTCGGCTTCAATCTGCCAGACAACCTTCAGTCGGTCGTCGAGCCTGAGCGATTCAATATGCAGATACTTACGGCACAGGTTGATCTCCTCTTCCAGCCTGACAGGTTCGCTCGTCGCTTCATTAAGACTCGCCCGGAACAGGACTGAGAGATCCTCAACAACCTCTTCCGCCAGATCAGGGTCAACAGCAATGAGGCTGGCAATAATGTTCATGGAGTTAAACAGGAAGTGGGGCCGGATCCGTGACTGCAGGGCCTGGATTCTGGCAGTGAGCTCGGCCTGCTCCCTGACTCGCAACTGGTGCGCTAGAAAAAAGTAACGGAATGCGATCCCCGTCATGATGACAGCAATCACCAGATTGCGGCCAATCCGGATGAGAGATTCGGCCACGACAAACTCACCACTGACGACCCATTCAGCTCCGAAACTGAAGATGAGCGTGATGACGAGAATCAGGCTGTAGGCGATCGCGGTCGCCTTGCCAACTGACAGCTGCATCAGCCAGGGCCTGATGTTGCAGAGCAGCGCGGCAGAACTCAGCACCAGCCACTGGACAAACAGAGAGGTGATGCCAAGTTCAGCCCAGTTGAAGCCTGAGGCTGCAGAACCATAAAGCACCAGCACCAGCACCAGCAGCTCTGTCACCAGTACCAGGAACAGGATGCTGTTCGCCTGACAGAGGTCGGGCAGAAAGAAGTCCGTTGTTTCTTCTGCATCGGCAGGTTGGCTCATGGCAATCTTTTGGCGGAGATACGGGCAGATTATGCCTGCTAATGAGAACAGACGGAAAAAGTCCTGACCAAACGGACCACTCGCCAGTACTGATCCATGGGTCCGCTGGGCTATAATCGCGCCTTTCTCACGGCAGAAAAATCATCGGGGTGGTGCAAGTTGAGCGATAAACAGAACAAACTCTGGGACGGCAGGTTCAGCGAGGCGACCGATGCCTTTGTTGAGGAGTTCACCGCCTCCGTCAGCTTCGACAAGGTGCTGGCCCGTTACGATATTGCGGGTTCCATCGCCCATGCAAGCATGCTGGAAGCCGTGGGTGTACTCGACAGCACGGAACTTGACCAGATCAGGGGTGGACTTGAAGCCATCGCAGCGGAAATCGAAGCAGGCCAGTTCACCTGGTCAGTAGCGCTTGAGGACGTGCATATGAACGTTGAAGCAGCCCTCACAGCACGCATTGGTGACGTCGGCAAGAAGCTACACACCGGCCGCTCGCGCAATGATCAAGTCGCCACCGATATCCGCCTCTACCTGCGTGACATGATCGATCAGGTCTGTCTCGGTATTCGTGAAACACAGAAGGGACTGATTGATCTCGCCAGCACCGAGACTGACACCATCATGCCAGGGTTTACCCACCTACAGGTGGCGCAGCCTATTTCATTTGCGCATCATCTGATGGCCTGGTTTGAGATGGTCGAGCGTGACTATGCGCGATTTCAGGACTGCCGCCGCCGGGTGAACGTTATGCCGCTCGGTGCTGCTGCTCTTGCAGGTACGACTTTTCCGATTGACAGGAACATGACCGCCGATCTTCTCGGTTTCGATGCAGTCAGCGAGAACTCACTGGATGCGGTCAGTGATCGTGACTTTGCCATCGAGTTCTGCGCCGCGGCCAGCATGCTGTTGATGCACCTGTCGCGCTGGGCCGAAGAAATGATCATTTGGACCTCACCCCAGTTCAGCTTTATTGAGCTGCCGGATCGATTCTGCACCGGCTCATCCATCATGCCGCAGAAGAAGAATCCTGATTTGCCAGAGCTGGTGCGTGGCAAAACCGGCAGAGTCTATGGCGCCCTGATGTCTCTGTTGACTCTGATGAAGAGCCAACCCCTTGCCTACAACAAGGACAACCAGGAGGACAAGGAACCACTGTTCGATACGGTGACCACCGTACTGGGCGCGCTGACAGCTTTTGCCGACATGATCCCTGCAATCGAGCCGCAGCGCGACAACATGCGAGCCGCAACGCTGAAGGGCTACGCCACTGCAACTGATCTCGCTGACTACCTGGTGAAAAAAGGCCTGCCCTTCCGCGACGCCCATGATGTGGTTGGCCGGCTCGTTGCGCTGGGTATTCGCGAGGGTAAAGACCTGTCAGAACTCAGCCTCGAGCAGCTAAGTGCAGCCAGCGCCCTGATCGCCGCCGACGTTTTTAATGTACTGACGCTGGAGGGTTCGCTCAGCGCAAGAGATCATCGGGGGGGTACAGCCCCCGCCCAGGTCAGTTCTGCCATCGAGCGCGCCAGAACGAAAATCACGCCTTAGATCTTTCCTGCCTCAGCGACGTCATCCTATGCAAACGGTGCGGTGTTTGCCTGCTCGGCAAAAACTCGGTTCACCAGTGCCTGCAGGGTCTCGCCGGTTGCGCCACAAAGCCAGTCTTCGTTGTCCTGGTGCAGGTGAAAGCCACCCGACTTCGCCGCCACCCAGATTTCGTGGCTGCCAATCTGCCTGCTGAAAATAATGCTGCTGCCATCCGGCAATGTGAATGTCAGGATGCCACCCGAGGAATCGATATCAATATCGAGATCGAGTTCATCCACCCGGTCTTCGAGGTCATAGAAAATCTCATCGACGAGATCGTTAAAACTGGCGTCGTCCAAGGCCTGCCTGCTCTGTTTTCTATTCAAGAGGGGCGTCAAGTATACTGCACCCTGCCCGAGGATTGAGCGATGAAAAAGCATTACCTGATTGCCCTGACAAGCCTGCTGTTGACCGCCTGTGGTCAGAAAGGTCCTCTGTATCTGCCGGATGAGAGCGCTGCCACAAGCCAGTCTGCAGAACAGGCCCAACACCGGCCTGACCAGCTCGAATACATCAAGCTCGCCAGCCAGCACGAACAGGAAAAATAACATGCTGCACCGCGTTGACGGTGATCTCTACATGGAGCAGGTACCACTCCGCAGGATCGCTGAAGAATATGGTACGCCTGCCTACATCTATTCGGAGGCCGCGATCACTAACGCTTACCAGGCGTTCGACCAGGCATTCGCTGGCCAGGCCCATGCGGTCTGCTACGCCGTAAAGGCAAATTCCAACATCGCAGTGCTGGCGCTCCTGGCAAAACTGGGCGCTGGCTTTGACATCGTCTCTGGCGGTGAACTGCAGCGGGTCATGGCAGCCGGCGGCGCAACGGATCGCGTTGTTTTCTCTGGTGTCGGCAAGCAGGACTGGGAAATCCGCCTGGCCCTCGAAGCAGGCATCGGCTGCTTCAATGTCGAGTCGGCTTCAGAGCTCGACCGCATTGCACGCATCGCCGCTGCTGACCAACGAGTTGCACCGGTTTCTATCCGGGTAAACCCCGATGTCGACCCGAAGACCCACCCCTATATCGCCACCGGTCTCAAGGAGAACAAGTTCGGCGTTTCGACTGAAGAAGCGCTCGACCTTTACGAACGCGCGGCGGCTCACCCCGCCCTCGCTATCAGGGGCATCGACTGCCATATCGGCTCACAGATTACCGAGTTATCGCCCTTTCTGGATGCCCTGATGAAGCTGCTGGCGGTTTGCGACGAATTAAGCGACCGCGGCATTGAAGTCGAACACCTGGACCTGGGTGGCGGCATCGGTGTCTGTTACCAGGATGAAACCCCGATCGATCTGCATGACTTTGCCGCAGCGATCGCACAGACCATGAGCGGCAGGCCCCAGACCCTGCTGTTCGAGCCGGGCCGAAGTATTGTTGCCAGTGCCGGCGCGCTGCTGACCCGAGTCAACACCCTGAAGAGTAATGAGGGTAAGAACTTCGCCGTAGTCGATGCGGCCATGAACGATCTGATCAGGCCAGCACTGTATCAGGCCTGGCAGGAAGTTGTGCCTGTGACTCAGCGACCCAGCGACGGGGCAAACTGGGATATCGTCGGACCCGTATGCGAAACCGGCGATTTTCTCGCGAAGGACCGTAATCTCTCCTTACAGGAGGACGATCTGCTTGCCGTCCTGTCATCCGGTGCCTATGGTTTCGTCATGGCATCGAACTACAACACGCGCGGCAGAGCTCCGGAGATCCTGATCCGAGAAGCAGAGCATTTCTGCATCAGGCGGCGCGAGACCATCGACGACCTGCTCGCTCTGGAATCCCTGGTGGACGCCTGAGATGCTGCTTCGCTTTACCAAAATGCACGGACTGGGCAACGACTTCATGATGGTCGACCTCATCTCGCAGCGTGCGCAACTGCGACCGGAGCTGATCCAGGAATTGTCAGACCGAAGGGCCGGCATCGGTTTTGATCAGCTGCTGACGGTATCACCACCCGACGACCCAGACGCTGATTTTCGCTATCGCATCTACAATGCTGATGGCTCAGAGGCAGAACAATGCGGCAACGGTGCACGCTGTTTCCTGCGTTTTGTGCGCGACGAGGGTCTGACGACGAAGTCCGTGATCCGTCTGCAGACCAATACCGGATCGATCGTCTGCAGCCTCGAGAAGGACGGCAACATCACCGTCGATATGGGCACACCTGTGCTGCAGCCTGCCCGCATCCCTTTCAAGGCGGCGTCAGCTCAGATCGTCTACCCCCTGTCACTGGCACCTGATCTCGCGGAGAGCGTCGAACTCGCCGCCATCAATGTCGGCAACCCTCACGCAGTACTGCTGGTCGATGATGTCGACACCGCCAGGGTGGAAGAAATCGGCCCCTTGATCGAGCGCCATGAGCGCTTTCCCGAGCGTGTCAATGTCGGCTTCCTGCAGGTGTTATCGCCTAATCGGGTTCGGCTGCGAGTGTTCGAACGGGGTGTGGGCGAAACCAGTGCTTGTGGTTCTGGTGCCTGTGCTGCCGTGGTGGCCGGTCGCCTTCAGGGCCTTATCGATGAGGACGTCGAGGTTGAATTGAGGGGCGGAAATCTACGTCTCAGCTGGGCTGGAGACAATGCATCGATTAAGATGACCGGACCTGCCTGTCGCGTTTACGAGGGTCGACTGCAAATATGACCAAAGCATTGAGTGCCGCTGAAGTAGCAGCTTTCCTGGTAGAAAACCCTGACTTTTTCTCTGAGAACGAAGATCTCCTGACCAACCTGAAATTGCCGGATTCGCGCAAAGGCACAGTTTCCCTGGTTGAGAAACAGATGGATGTCTTACGACAACAACAGCGTAAATCGCGGCAGCAGCTGCAGTCTTTCGTTGATGCCGCAGAGCAAAACAAGGATATCTTCGACAAATCGAGCCGACTGGTGCTCGACCTGATTGCAGCCAGCAAAAGCAGCGCTTTCTTTGATGCACTGGAGCGTGGCCTGAAGCGGGATTTAAAGTGTAAGGCCTACTCACTGCTGGTTTTCGGTAAACCGCGGCAGATCAATCATTACACCTCGAGAATTCCTACCGAATCTGCCCGCGAGTATGTTGGTGCCCTCATGAAGGCGCGGCAACCGACGCTGGGTGTGCTGCGGGACAGTGAGCAGGATTTCCTGTTCCGCCACCAGAGCGCGAAAGTCAAGTCAGCTGCGGTTCTGGCCGTACGGGAGCGCAACAAGCGTATCGCCTTGCTGGCCATCGGCAGCGAAGACCCGCATTACTTTTCGCCCAACCTCGACACCCTCTTTGTCAGTTTCATCGCCGATGCCCTGGCCAAGTTGCTGCCGAGGCATCTGCCGAAATAGATGGCGCAGGCACTGGCAGAGCTTGTCACTGAGTTCCTGATTCACCTGTCAGATGAACGGCAGCTGTCGCCGCACACCGTCACTGGCTATCGTCGTGACCTGAGTGCCCTGCTGACTTATCTTGAGGCCGAGTCGGTCGCCGACTGGAAATCCGTGAGCGCCCATCACCTGAGGCGATTTATCGCCGAGGGTCATCGTCAGGGCACATCAGGAAGATCACTTCAGCGTCGCCTGTCGGCTTGCCGGACTTTTTTCAATTTCCTGGCAAAAGAGGGCGTCTGCTCAACTAACCCCGCCAGCGAGTTCTCGGCGCCGAAATCGAGAGGTGGCCTGCCCGTCACCATGGATACCGACCAAGTCAGCCGGCTGCTCTCGATTGAGGGTCGGGACTGGCACAGCCAGCGTGATCGAGCGATGCTCGAGCTGTTTTACTCCTCCGGACTGCGCCTTTCTGAACTCGTTGGCACCAATCTCAGCGATCTCAGCCTGAACGACGCTACCATCAAGGTACGCGGTAAAGGATCCAAAGAAAGAATACTACCGATTGGCTCGAAGGCCATTACGGCACTCCGGAGCTGGCTTAAAGCACGACCGAATACCCCTCGCAGTGAGATTCAGGACGAAGCCGCCCTGTTCCTGAGTGAACGTGGTCGCCGTATCAGTGCCCGCAATGTACAGGAACGCGTCAAACAATGGTGCCTGCGTCTCGGTATCAGCACCCGGGTTCATCCACATACTTTGCGACACTCCTTTGCCAGCCACCTGCTCGAATCAAGCCAGGACCTGCGCGCTGTCCAGGAGCTTCTGGGTCACGCTGATATATCAACGACGCAGATCTACACCCATCTTGATTTTCAGCACCTGGCCGAGGTGTACGACAGAGCGCACCCGCGGGCACAGCGCAGTCAAAGCAAAGAGGATTTTGATCAGTGATCCGCGTCGTCGCATTTGATCTCGATGATACGCTCTGGCATGTCGACCCCGTCATCCGGCGTGCAGAGGGTATCCTGAAAGCCTGGCTGGAAGATCGCGTCGTCGACTTTATCTACGACCGTCAGCAGATCGGCAGGTATCGCGATGTCGTTGTTGCGGAACAGCCTGGGCTTGCGGGTCGTATGACCGATTTCCGGCGTGCGGTACTCAACAAGGCGCTGGCCGACCATGGCGTTACAGATGCAGTGCGAAACAGGATCGTCAATGAGGCCATCGAAATCTTTCTGACCGCACGTAACGAGATTGAATTCTTCGAGGGTACACTTGAAACACTCGCTCGTTTGGCAGAGGATTTCATACTGGGTGCCCTCAGCAATGGCAATGCTGATATCCAACGACTCGGTCTTGCCGAACACTTCAGCTTCGCCTTCTCAGCAGAAGATGTCGGCTCCCCGAAGCCAGCACCGGATCTATTTCACGCAGCACTGAAACACATCGGTTGCGAACCTGAAGAAGTCGTTTATGTCGGTGATGATCCCATCAAGGACGTTGACGCTGCGAATGCCGTTGGTATGCGAAGCATCTGGTTGCGGAATTCACTAAGACCTGGTCCCGGGCAGACCGAGCCTAACGCAATTATTGAAGACATCAGGCAATTGCCGGCTGCCCTCGCCGGGCTCAAAGCGCGTTAAATTGCTCGATGAATGCCTGAACCGAATTCACTTCAGCCGGTAGAACCGTCTTGCGTGTTTCCGCATCCGCCAGGGCCATCAGTGTCGGGTGGGTGACCTCAACATCGGGCAGGGCCTTCGCCATCACGTCGTCAAACTTCGCAGGATGAGCCGTCGCCATGCAGACCAGGGGACCATCATCGCTCTTCAACGCCAGCCCGACTTTGACTCCAACCGCAGTATGCGGATCAAGCAAGTAGTGATCTTCTGCGTACCTTGCACTGATGGTTGCGAGGATCTCTGCATCGGTGGCCGCGCCCGAGCGGAACGCACCGTCAAAGTTCAGCGTATTGAAATTTATACTGGCAGAACCCGTGCGCTGAAAATCATGCATGAATGCAGAGACTTTCGCGGGGTCCTGACCCATCTCGTAATAAAGGTAACGTTCAAAGTTACTGGCAACCTGAATATCCATCGCGGGGCTGTGCGTAAAGTGAACGTCACCCCGCTCATAACGGCCTGTCCGAAAAAAACGATCCAGGATGTCATTTTGATTGGTCGCAAGGATCAACGTGCTTATCGGCAGACCCATCTTCCTGGCAATGTAGCCGGCAAAGATATTGCCGAAGTTACCAGTCGGCACAGCAACCTGAAATGCACTGGGAGAACCGAGTTGAACCCAGGCGGCGAAATAGTAAACCACCTGCGCCAGCACTCTGGCCCAGTTGACAGAATTCACCGCGCCCATCTTGTGACGCTCTTTGAAAGGCAGGTCACTGAAGACCGTTTTCATAATCGACTGGCAGTCATCGAAGCTGCCTTCGATCGCAATATTCTGGACATTTTCGTCCAGCACCGACGTCATCTGTTTCTCTTGCAGCGGGCTGGTCCTGCCTTCAGGAAACATAATGAAAATATTGATACCGGTCTTGCCGCGAACACCCGCGATCGCCGCGCTACCGGTGTCGCCACTGGTTGCGCCGAGAATGTTCAGGTGACCGCCATCCCGCGTCAGCACGAATTCAAAGACGTTACCGAGAAACTGCAGGGCAACATCTTTGAAGGCCAGGGTTGGGCCGTGGAACAGTTCAAGCACATGGTAGTCAGCGGAAGGCTGCACCAGGGGTGTCACTGACGCATGATCGAAAGTCGCATAGCTGTGTTCGATAAGGTCAGTCAGTAGGTCTTCTGGAATATCGTCAATGAAGCGGCGCATGACCCGCTGTGCGATTGCGGTGTAGCCAAGTTCTGAAAGATCACCCAGCTCATCGCGGAAATCCGGGATATATTCAGGGACGAGCAGCCCGCCATCTGAGGCGAGCCCCATCATTACCGCATCACAAAAAGAGAGTTCAGTAACTCCCCCGCGAGTGCTTACGTACCGCATACCGGCTCCAACTGGGACAATGAACCGGGGCCAGGGGCCCCATCCAAACGTTGGGCATTATAGAGAAATTCGTTGCCCCGCTCTCGCCGGATTTACAGGAGATCAGACAGCTTCTGCGCCTGTTTCACCTGTGCGGATCCTGACCACATCGTCAAGGCCGCTGACAAAGATTTTGCCATCACCCACCTTGCCCGTATTCGCCGCGCTGGAGATCGCTTCGATAACCGGATCCAGGTTCTCGTCCGCGATTGCGACTTCAATTTTCACCTTGGGCAGGAAGTCCACGACGTATTCGGCGCCACGATAGAGCTCAGTATGGCCTTTCTGTCGTCCGAAACCCTTTACCTCAGTCACCGTCATACCTTGGACAGAGATCTCAGAGAGAGCTTCACGAACATCATCCAGCTTGAACGGTTTGATAATCGCAGAAACTAGTTTCATTTAATTTCTCCTAACTGCATCGCCACAACCATGGCAATGTAACGAATTTAAAGTTGTGAAGATAGTACCATGTACCCCTTTAGAGCACTCTCTGTGCCAACTTCGAAATATAACTATAAAACAACGGGTTAAGTCACCTGCCTGATCGAATCAGCAACTTACCGCACCCAATCGGTGCGGGTAGTCATCAATGATGGACAGCATTCGCACCAATATCGTGCGAGAGATGCGGTCAAATGCTGTCAGCAGTCACAACCTTTACTGCCAGCGTGCGCCTGGCACCTGTTGGTAGAGTGCGCAAATGCCTGTCGCCGTTACCTATTCCAGTGCAGAGATCGGTATTGATGCACCGCGAGTGACCGTCGAGGTTGATGTCTCACCAGGTCTGCCGCAGGTACTGATCGTCGGTATGGCAGAAACTGCCGTCCGAGAAAGTAAGGATCGAATCCGCGCCGCGTTCAGAAGCTGCGGACTCAAGTTTCCGGATAAACGCATCACGGTCAACCTGGCGCCAGCGGATCTGCCCAAGACCGGGGGGCGCTACGACCTCGCTATCGCCATCGCCATTCTGGCTGCCAACGGTGAGATCAACGAGCCATCGCTGGCATCCCACGAGTTTCTTGGCGAGCTCTCACTGACCGGTGAGCTGCGCGGTGTCGGTGGTGTCCTGCCTGCGGCTGTCAGACCCGGAGGCAAGGGCAGCAGCCTGATCGTACCAGCTGCTAACGTTGACGAAGCGGCGCTCAGCCCTGGAAACAACGTATTCACCAGCCGAAGTCTGATGGAGGTGATCAGCTACCTCAACGACGGCAAACCTTTATCGCCGACGCAGCGCGTTCCGGCTGCTGCAGTGGCCTCAGCGGGCCCTGGCCTGAGTGATGTGAGAGGGCAACAGGCCGCCAAGCGGGCCCTGATGATTGCGGCGGCTGGGGGCCACAATCTCCTGATGGTGGGGCCCCCCGGTACGGGTAAAACGATGCTGGCCAACCGGCTGCCTGCATTACTGCCTGTCTTATCCCAATCAGAAGCGCTTGAAGTCGCGTCGATCGTGTCGGTCTCAGGTCATGCCCTGGATACGCAGCGCTGGCGCCAGCGCCCCTTTCGGGCACCGCACCACACGACCAGCGCAGTTGCGCTGGTGGGCGGATCAAGGCCACCCAAACCCGGCGAGATTTCCCTTGCGCACCACGGCATTCTGTTCCTGGACGAACTCCCCGAGTTCCCCAGAAGAGTACTGGAGGTATTGAGAGAGCCACTGGAGTCGGGCGAAATCTGGATCAGCCGCGCAGGCCGCCAGGTGCGGTTTCCCGCGAAGTTTCAGCTCGTTGCCGCAATGAATCCCTGTCCCTGCGGTCACTATGGTGATGAACCCACATCATGCAGATGTCCACCCGACGTCGTAGAGCGTTACCGCACAAGGTTGTCCGGACCGCTGCTGGACCGCATAGATTTACAGGTTCAGGTACCCAGACCACCTGAAGGCACACTCCAGGACCAGGTCGAGCCTGAGGGAGCGCAGACGGCGCGAAGCCGGGTAGAAGCGGCAAGTCGAACTGCGCTTGCACGTCAGGGTGTCACAAACAGCGGTCTGACCGGGAAGCAACTGGAGATACACTGTATTCTCGACGCAGCAGATCTCACATTGCTGGAAAATGCAGTCAGTCGACTGGGGTTGTCAGTGCGAGGCTACTTCAGGGTATTGAGAGTTGCTCGCACGATTGCAGACCTGGAGGGCCAGGCAAAAATTGGTGCCGATGCACTGCTCGAGGCGCTGAGCTATCGCTCCGTTATTGGGAAGCGCTGACCATGTAGTCAACCAGTGCTTTCAGGTCATCATCGCTGCAACTGAAACACATGCCCTTAGCTGGCATGGCGGGGGGCAGGCCATTAATAACGCTGCCGTAAAGCGTATCCATGCCTTTGGCAATTCTCGTTTCCCAGGCGGCAACGTCCCCAGTCTTAGGAGCGCCGGCGACGCCAGCGACGTGACAGGTGCTGCAGCTACTGTTGTAATTGTCTTCAACGCTCGCGCCACCGCTAATGGCAGCTACGACCGCCGCTGTCGATCCCTGACCGCAGTCTTCACCTTCGACACAAACTTCACCGATTTTCTTGATGCGCTCGGCAATATCATCGCTGCTGGCCCAGACAGATCCGGACAGACAAAACCCAATCAGGATTGCCAGAATTCTGTACTTGCTCACTCTCTTTAACTCAGTAAAAAAACCGCGCCATTATACCGAAGCAACAGGCAATAACTAGCTGGAAATCCCGTGGTTTAACCCTTGTCACCCCAGCTGCCGCCTTCGATTTCACGATTGGTTGTAAACTGGAAAACGGTTGATGTCCCGGCTTCCACTACCGACTGTTCCGACACCAGGGTGAGCTGAGCCTGGTCCCTGAATTCCGCCAGTGAGTCAGAGCCGATATTCACCATGGTGGAGCGCAGTTTGTAGAGGGTTGTACTCAGGACATCGGGTAACCCGCCAACCAGCGGGACATAGGCATCTACGCCTTCCTCGAAAACCAGGTCCCGGGTCGACATATCATCAGCGTAACGCTGCCAGTTCTGGGCACGCCGAGTTCCTTCGCCCCAGTAGGGCTTGTACATTTGACCGTTGATTGATGCCCTTGGCGTTGGGCTTTCTTCTGTCATCGCGAAGTAACGCCCCATCATGACAAAGTCGGCACCCATCGCGAGCGCCACGACGATCTGGGTGTCGTTGGAGAGGCCGCCGTCGGAGCAGATTGGAATGTAACGGCCAGTTTCGGCAAAGTACTCATCACGCCGCCTGGCCACATCCAGCAGCGCTGATGCCTGCCCCCGGCCGACACCTTTCTGTTCCCGGGTAATACAGATCGAACCACCACCCATACCGACCTTGATGAAATCGACACCGCCAGATTCCACCAGATAGTCAAAACCCTCTGCCGATACTACATTGCCGCCGCCAATGACGATGTTGCCGCCGCATTCCTGCCTGACCCAGTCAATCGCCTCTTTCTGGAATTCAGTAAAACCGTCAGATGAGTCAAAGCAAAGCGCATCAGCACCCGCCTCGATCAGCGCTGGCACCCGCGTCTTATAGTCATGGGTGTTGATCGCAGCACCAACACACAGACGCTTGGATTCATCAAGCAATTCCAGTGGATGGCGCATATGGTCTTCATAATCTTTCTTGAACACCAGCGACTGCAGGTGACCGGATTCGTCCAGTACCGGCAGACAGTTCTTTTTGTGTTTGTGTAAGAGCTGGTTGGCTTCGCGCAGCGAGATTCCTTCCTCACCGTAAATCACGTCATGCAGCGGTGTCATATGCTGGCTCACCGGATTGCTGAGGTCATCTTCATACTCCCAGAAGTCCTGGTCCGTAATGACGCCAACCAGTTTGCCGGTTCCAGTGCCGTCCTCAGTCACCGGCACAGTGGAGTGGCCGGTTTTGTTCATCAGCGCAATGACGTCCTGCAGCGGGCAGTCAGCGGTGGCATTCGTATCACTGGAGACGAAACCGGCTTTATGCGCTTTCACCTGGTGCACCATTTCTGCCTGGCTCTCGATATCCTGGGAACAGAAGATGAACGCCAGGCCGCCCTGGCGCGCCAGTGAGATAGCCAGTCGAGGTCCGGAGACTGCCTGCATGGCAGCGGAAACAATCGGTACATTGATCTTGAGACGCGGCAACTGATTGGGTTCAACGGCTGACAAAGGCGTGCTGAGGTCAACCAGATCCGGGCGCTGGTCTTTGCGGGTCAGCCTTGGGATCAGCAGATATTCTGCAAACGTGCGAGAAACGCCTTCTAGTATCGTTGCCATAAATTCCTCCGGGTAACGGGTGTGCACGCAGCCAGGCACAATGCCACCGCTGCGGATCGACAGATGAAAAGCTTGAAAATCAGGGGGCGGGCGCCGAGGGAAAGTAAGCAATTACTTACTGTATATCTCAGGTTTAGAGCATATGTACGCGCCATGGCGAATTCTAATGGATCGCCTTCGCCGATTCAATGAGGTGCGCGAATTTACCTGGCGGGCGGCGGTCTCGGCGCCCTGAGCTGTTGTTGTAGGCGGGCGCGTTCGGCAATTGACCGGGCTTCGGCACTGACAGCACCGTGTTGCCCAAAAGGGTGTTGTGGATGATTGTCGCTGCGATCTGGTGGCATAGGTACCTCCGGCTGGCGAGTCGCTATCCTAGCAGAGGATTAAAATTAATTAAACACTTGAGTTGTGCCTCATAACATATTGAATATCATCACTATTTTAGTATGATATTTCTCGCCGTGTCTTCGAGCCAGCCGATGAACAAATCAGAACTGATTAAAAGGATGTCAGACAGGCTGGACCAGTTGTCCGGTCGCGACGTCGACCTGGCGGTTCACGCCCTGCTGGACATCATGTCCGAAAGCCTGGCGACAGGCGGAAGAATTGAGATCAGGGGCTTCGGCACATTTTCAAACCACTTTAGAAAGCCAAGAAAGGTAAGGAACCCAAAAACGGGGGAAGCCGGCATCCACAAGCCTGGCAAGTTCGTGCCGCATTTTAAGCCTGGCAAAGAATTGCGGCGCCGGGTTGACGCCTCACGGGAAACTGAGCACCAACGCAAAGCAAGCGTCGCCCGCTACGAGGAACCGGGTTACCGGGACAGCGCCAGCGATCTCTAAGAATTTATCAGGATGCGTCTTTCTGCCGCAGACGACGCTCTTTCGCCACCAGGAAATCAGCCACTTTGAGCATGTTGGCATTTGAATTATCGACCATACTCGCTTCAATCCTGTACTTGCCGTTGACAATCAGCGCTGGCACGCCACCAGAGCGATACACCCGCTGGCGCGCAATGGCCTGCTGGTACATGGCTTTAACACCAAAGGAATCGTTAAAGGTTTTCACAAATTGTTCTGCGTCGACCCCATATTGGGCAACGAACCGGGCCATGGAATCAAGATCGAGTAACCGCTGACGCTCAGCATGGATCGCACGAAACAAGGGTGCATGAATCTTGTCGAGCACGCCCAGTGCCTCTGCCGTGTAGTAGGTCCTGGCATACAGCTCATAACCGGTCACGCCCCAGATTGCAGGCGTGCGATTAAAGTCCACGTCTTCTCGCAGGTTCTGCTCCCAATCATGGATCAGCGGATCAAAACGATAGCAGTGCGGGCAACCGTAGGAAAAATACTCGGTCACTTCGATCAGGTCCGGGTTCTTGGTTTTGACCGGCACTTCCAGCTTCACATAGTGAGTGCCTTCCTCGTACTGGAAGCCTTCCGCCAGAACCGAAAATGAAAACGTCGCTGCCAATACGAGGCTGACTAAATTGCGAATCATATTCTTTACTCCAAACTATCTGGTAAGGCCCGACCCTTTAGCGTGAATTGGCGCCATGCCAGTACGGACTGTCTAACATTTACCGGCAAGGCTGCAATGCAGGCCTCTATATACAACAAAGGGCGGTGATGGCCGCCCTTCCAAGTATAAACGCTGGTTTACTTTAAACCGTAGATGTATGACGCGACTGCGTTCATCTCCTGTTCATTCATGTCCAGCGCCGTGCTGCGCATCATCTTGCCGTCGCCATCGTTATGCCGGGCACCGGACTGAAATGCTTTGAGTTGCGAGACTGTGTATTCCGGCCATTGACCTGCAAGTGCAGGGAAGCCAGCCGGACCGTTGCCCATGCCGTTCGGTGAGTGGCAGGCGGTGCAGGCAGCAACCTTTTTGCGTGCGATGCCAAAGCGGTAAATCGTTTCACCCATGTCGACCAGATCTCGCTTGGCGGCCCCATAGCCACGCTCCTGGCTGGCATAATAGGCCGCGATGTCCGCAAGATCCGCGTCAGAAAAATTGTCGAGCTGACCAATCATGGTAGGAATCTCACGCATGCCATCTCTGACATCCATTAGCTGTTTCAGCAGGTACTGCTCATTTTGACCCGCAATATTGGGGAAGGCACCTGCCATGCTGTTACCTGTCTCACCGTGACAAGCGAGACAGGTCGTCGCGATCGATTCACCCCGCTCGGCATCACCGGCAATGGCGGACTGACTGGCAATCGTTGCCAGAAGGGTTATGGATATGAGTGCAATGGTTTTTTTCATACTGGCTACTTCTATACGCGTGGTTTTGCGCCCCAGATGTCAAGGGGTGCTAAAATGCGGAGCATATTATATAACAAAGTGCCTCGGTGTGGGGCCCAGCTGCTAAAAATGTCGATTGCTTTTAATCAAGCCAGATTTCTCATCAGTGCAGCAAAGCTGAGCCAGTGTCCTGCTGATACGGGTGCTGAAGTCGCTTTTTGCGGGCGCTCCAACGCCGGCAAGTCCAGCGCCATTAATGCCCTGTGCCGGCAGAAAAATCTGGCGCGGACCAGCAAGACGCCCGGAAGGACGCAATTGCTCAATTTTTTTGCCCTGGATGACCATCGCACGCTGGTGGATCTGCCAGGCTACGGCTATGCAAAGGTCCCCATGGCTGTTAAGGACCACTGGCACAAACACCTCGATGAATACCTGCGTCACCGCGAGTCGCTGCGGGGTATGATCCTGCTGATGGACATCCGCCACCCGCTCAAGGAATTCGATGTCATGATGCTGGAATGGTGCACTGAGGCTGCACTGCCACTGCACATCCTGTTGACCAAAGCCGACAAACTGAAAAAGGGACCGCAAAAGAGTAGCGTGCTGGCGGTGCGCGGTGCGATCCCCGATTCCGTCACCGCGCAGGCATTTTCCGCACCGAAACAACTTGGCCTCGATGAGCTCGGGGCCAAGATTCAGGGGTGGTTCGAGGTCACTGGCGAAGGATAATTTAGGCTGGAAAAAAGAAGGGTCCTGACCAGTTGTTGGGGAGGATTTGGCCAGGACCCAAGCTTCGGTTTTGGGGGAAAATCACCGAAGTTGCTGCTTATGATCTTGGCTGCCTCAGGAGGCGGGGCCATGTTCAATTCAGAAGTTCAATTCAGAAGTTCAAATCAGAAGCGCAATTAATCAGACTGGGGTCGTCAGAGAAAGTTCAGCTCAAAAAGTGGATGTTTCTTCACTATTATTTTAATGCGCTTCATCCCAGTTATCGCCAAGCCCCGCTTCGACCACCAGCGGGATGGATAAATCAGCCGCTGCTGCCATGCGCGCCACAACACCATCGGTAATCTCTTCGGCTTCCTTCTCTGGCACCTCAAGCACGAGTTCATCATGTACCTGCATGGTCATGCGAGCCCTTGTCTCCGTTTCTGCCAGCCAGGCGTCAACAGTGATCATGGCGCGTTTGATGATATCCGCTGCACTGCCCTGCATCGGCGCGTTAATAGCGGTGCGTTCCGCTGCCTGGCGACGCTGAAAGTTGCTGGATTTAATTTCGGGCAGGTACAGCCGTCGACCGAAGATTGTTTCAACGTAGCCTTGTTCTGCTGCCAGTTCGCGGGTTTGATCCATATAGGCTTTGACACCGGGATAACGATCGAAATAGCGGTCTATGTAAGCCTGGGCATCGCCGCGGGAAATATTCAGCTGTCGCGACAGACCAAACGCAGACATGCCGTAGATCAGGCCGAAATTTATAGCTTTAGCGCTGCGGCGTTGCTCGTCAGCAACGCCATCGAGCGGCGCACCGAACACCTCGGCGGCAGTTGCGCGATGGATATCCAGCCCTTCGTTAAACGCACTGATGAGACCTTCGTCCTGAGACAGGTGAGCCATAATTCGCAGCTCAATCTGTGAGTAGTCTGCCGCCATCACCTTGAAACCCTCCGGTGCAACAAAGGCCTGGCGGACCCGTCGACCCTCCGTGGTTCTGATCGGGATATTCTGCAGGTTGGGGTCTGTACTTGAGAGACGTCCGGTCGCTGCGACCGCCTGGTGATAGGACGTGTGGACCCGGCCAGTCTGTGGTGTGATCTGTTTCGGCAACTGGTCAGTATAGGTGGACTTAAGCTTGGACAGGCCACGATACTCCATGATCACTTTCGGCAGCGGATAATCCAGGGCCAGCTCCTGCAGCACAGGTTCAGCGGTAGAGGGCTGCCCTTTTGGCGTTTTCTTGATGACGGGCAGGCCCAGTTTCTCGAAGAAGATTTCCTGCAGCTGTTTCGGCGAGCCCAGGTTGAACTCCTCGCCGGCAAGGCCAAAGGCTTCCTGCTGGAGTTCCGACATGCGTTTTTCCAGCTCCTTGCTCTGTTCATGCAGCTGGACCTCATCCAGCAAAACCCCCTGTCGCTCGACTTTAGAGAGGATCGGCACCAACGGCAGATCTATGTCACGGTAAACGGACACCAGTGAACCTTCTTCTGCCAGCCTCGCTGAGAGCACCTCGTGCAGGCGCCAGGTGATGTCTGCGTCTTCCGCTGCATAATGGCCGGCTTTGTCGATTTCGATCTGGTTAAAGGTCAGCTGCTTGGCACCCTTGCCCGCGATATCCTCAAAATGTATGGTCGACTTACCCAGGTACTTAAGTGCCAAGTCATCCATGTTGTGGCGTGAGGCCACGGAGTTAAGGACGTAGGACTCAAGCATGGTGTCCTCGATCGGTGCCATCAGTTTAACCCCGTGGTTTGCCATCACGCTGATGTCATACTTAAGGTTTTGACCAACAACGGTTTTCGAGGGGTCCTGCAGCAGCGGTGCCAGGCGCTGCATCACAACATCCTGCGACAGCTGGACCGGCGCCCCAATGTAATCATGAGCGATCGGCACATACGCAGCTTTACCTGCCTCACAGCAAAACGAGACACCAACAAGCCGGGCTTCCATGTAATCGATGCTGGTGGTTTCAGTGTCGAAAGCGAAGGCTTCCGCTGCCTCCAACGCCTCGACCCAGCTATCCAGCGCGTCCAGGGTAAGAACGATGTCATATTCAACGGCAACATCATCAGGCGCCGGCACATCGACTTCCTCCCCATCCAGCTCAGCTACCCAGGCCCTGAACTCGTATTCCTTAAAAGCCTCGAGCAGTCCGCTCGTATCGGCAGGGGACATCACCAGTTCCTCAACTGGATGTGGCAGTGCTACATCGTTCCTGATGGTGGCAAGGTCATAGGACATCGGTAGAAACGTCAGCGAATCTCGCAGGTTTTCACCAACCTTGCCGCCAATGTCTTCCGCGTTGTCCATGACGCTCTGCAGCGAGTCGTACTGGGTGAGCCACTTCACAGCTGTTTTCGGCCCACACTTCGGCACCCCAGGAATATTATCCGCGGTGTCGCCTACCAGCGCGAGGTAATCGATGATCTGTTCACTGCGCACACCGAATTTATCGACCACCGTCTCTTCGTCGGTGAAACTATCGTTCATCGTGTTAATCAGGGTCACATGCGGACTGACCAGCTGCGCCATATCTTTATCACCGGTTGAGATCAACACATCCAGTTTCTTTTCGGTCGCCTGCGTTGCCAGCGTGCCGATAACGTCGTCCGCCTCCACCCCTTCTATAACAAGCAGCGGCAGACCCATCATGCGGACAATTTGGTGAATCGGCTCGATCTGGCTGCGCAACTCATCCGGCATGGGCGGTCGATGCGCCTTGTATTCAGGGTAGATATCGTTCCGAAAGGTCTTGCCCTTGGCATCGAATACAACAGCGATCTGACTGTCCGGGTAATCCGTCATCAACTTCCGGATCATGCTGACCACTCCCTTGATAGCACCTGTCGGCTGTCCCTTGGAGGACACCAGTTGCGGAAGTGCATGGAAAGCACGAAACAGGTACGATGACCCGTCTATCAGCACAACTTGATAGTCTTTACTCATAAGCGACCGGCTCCGGCAAACATGAGCAACCATACTTTGAAGATGCGCTATTTTCCATGGCTGGCTGGCAAGTCATTGCAGGCGGCATCGTCGACGGTCGCACTAGCTTTGACACTGGCAGCACCGCTCACCGCGAGCGCAGCGGCAGCTCACCCAGATGAGTACGGCGAAGACCAGATTGAAATCATTGAGGGTGAGGATCGCATCATCTACGAATACCGGCAGAACGGTGTACTGACGATGATCAAGATTGTGCCTGAAAAGGGCAGACCCTATTACTTAGTACCTGCTGACGGCTCGGCAAATTTCGAGGGCCTGGATCACGAGAAAAA
>Ga0181575_10000663_pt1 | contig 25314 bp, 21 predicted proteins | sample 101ome_23_FD_145599 | JGI IMG/M metagenome (GOLD analysis project Ga0181575, IMG submission 145599) | Coastal salt marsh microbial communities from the Groves Creek Marsh, Skidaway Island, Georgia - 101411CT metaG (spades assembly) | ecosystem: Environmental > Aquatic > Marine > Intertidal zone... | reverse complement strand
ACCGGGTGCCGGTTCGGGAAGACTAGAGTGGGGATTTTTCTCAAGCAAAAAGATTTTACTCCGAAATTGCGCCTATTACCTCTCCTAATAAAAAATCCCTTGTTACGACAAAAGTCCGCTCAAACCACAAAATTCGGGATTCCATACATTAGACATTCTAATATAAGATGAAGCGACCGTTTTCCTGTGTAAAAATCTGGTCACAAATAGGCCCGCGCTCGCCAATGGGGGGAAAGTAATGCACCTTGTTCGTATCAGCGACATTTCCGACATTCCTGCCGAACAATCTCCCAATCTCGATCCAAAGAAGGATGAGGATTTCGCGGAGCTGGTCCACTTGAACCATCGTGAACTTCTGATTTACGCACGTGCCCTCTGCCGAGATCACTCGACTGCTTGCGACATCGTTCAGGATTCCTTCGTGGTCGCGCATGAAAAAGTCCGCACATTTGACGTGACGCGGGACTTCGCCACCTGGATGCGAGGCATTGTCCGGAACAAATACCGCGAGTGGGTTCGTAAGAACATGCGCTACGAACTCACTGATGGACAGCTCGCCCAAATCGATGCCGACATCGCAGCGTGGCAACAGAAGCGGAGCGAGTCAGACAGTTCTGTTCTCGAAGCACTTTCCCGCTGCCTCGATCGCTTACCTGACAATCTCAAGGAAGCCGTTCACGCCTGCTACTTCGAAGGCCGCACCGGCGAGGAAGCCGCTGAAGTCCTATCCATCGCACCCGCTGCAGTCAGAAAGCGTCTGCAACGAGCTCGAAGCATGCTGAAGCAATGCCTAGATCGAAAACTTACCACCCCATCCGAAGAACAATGAACTCACACTCGGAACCTGAATCCCCTCTCCCGCCCGACGAACTGTTCGTCGATTCGGCTTTGCTGGAGAAAGCTCGCCTTGATGGAGAAAAAAACGACGAGGTGCTAATCCGCTCGATTCTTCTCAAAACTGTCGAGCAACCATTTCGCCATGAAACGCTTCATCTATCGCCAGCAGCAGACCGGAAATCGTGGTTTACAACGGTTGCTTTCGCTGCTGCGGCAGTCGCCCTGTTGCTCACCGTTCTCACCAACCTCTCCGTCAGAGACACGAGGCAGGAAGAGGAAGTCGTCTTTCTAGTGCAATACGCCGATGACTCTGCAACAACTCCCGCAGCAGATAAGAACAGCAAAGCAGCAGTCAAATCGACTCGTCCGGTCGAGGAAACCGTTGAAATCGGAACACCTGATTTCGTGGTTAGCCCATCGATCGTAGCACTGGATCTGGATTGGGAATTGACGACAATCTTTGGCCAGTCCGTTCGTGATTTTGCTCCTCGCACAATGCGTCGCGCCACCTTTCGGATCGAAGCGGACAATGCGATCGAACAAGCGAGAGAAAAAATTTACTCAGGCAATGTCATCGTTTACTACGAAGGATTTCGTGTCGAAGCAGAACAACTTCGCGTCGCTAAAGTGTCGCACTCAGGAGTTTCGCAGGATTCGAACACTGTGACCGGATCAAACGTCATTCTGCGCCAGGATCATCCTGAACGGCTTGTAAAGGCTGAGAAAATTGAGTTTCGCCCACTCAGTGGATCGCTTGTTCTATCACGCGTGAGAGAGTTCTCCGGCGAAAACGAAACAGGCCTTGAAGTAAATGGAGAGTCGCAAATCGTCCTCACAGCAGACTCCATTTCTCTGGATTCGGAACTGTAAATTCGATCAAATACGCTATTCCGTATTCAGTTCGAAACAAAAAATCGTGACAGGAGTCCGCCCCCCGCTAAGATACCGCCGTTGAAACACTCCCACCGGAGAGCCCAACAGCACAAAGCAACCGCACAAAATTGCAATACGTTCCGCAGAGGCCGGCCCTGAAAAGGCCGGCCTTTGCTTTTTAAAGGCCTGCTAAACACTAACATTCTCACCAAAAAATGAAACAATCCACTGCCATTCGAGTTGCGGCCTCCGTCATTTTTCTCGGAATCGCCTTGGGCGCCTTCGGAGCCCATCTGCTCGATGGCAGGTTGGAGGAAACGGGTCGACTCGATACCTGGGATACGGCGACCCTCTACCATTTGATTCATGGATTCGCCCTTTTTGTGATCGCCATTTCCGGGAAAAAGATGCTGGGGTATCGCTGGTTCCTTGCTGGAATAATCCTGTTTTCCGGCAGCCTCTATACTCTTGCTCTAAGCGACATAGGGAAACTCGGAGCGATCGCTCCGTTCGGAGGAGTCTCATTTCTCATTGGCTGGGCCCGCTGGATTTTTCATCGCAATACAGAACAGACTTCGGAATAAACCAGGCTGAGCGCTGAGTTTTTTCCTCGCCATCCGGGTTTCCGCCGGATATCACCTCTGTATCAACCTAAGACAATTCTTATGATCCGAATTTTCTTCTCCACAATTTTCTGTATTTCCTTTCTTGCCCCGGTGTTCGCTGAAGAAAAGCTCACGTGCTTCGAACTTCGCACCTATCACACCCACGAGGGCCAGCTCGATTCTCTCCACGCCCGCTTTCGCGATCACACAGTGGCACTATTCGAAAAGCATGGCATAACCAACCTCATTTACTGGGAGCCTGTCGAGAACGAAGAGCAAATTCTTGTCTATCTGTTAGGCTATCCTGACATTGCTGCACGGGATGAGTCGTGGAAAGCATTTCGCAATGATCCAGTCTGGAAAAAAGCCTACGCCGATTCCACAGAGGGCGGCAAATTAGTGAGGAAGGTCGACAGCGTGTTTCTCGAGCTAACCGACTACTCCCCTGTCGCCACTTTCCCGGAAACGTCAGCAGCCCCAACATATGAACTGCGACGCTACACCACAAACGAGGGCAAACTCGATAGCCTCGACGCACGCTTTCGCGATCACACGATCGGATTGTTCAAGAAACACGGAATTACCAACCTTCCCTACTTCCATCTCGCGGACGGTCAGGAAGGAAGCGAGAACACCCTACTCTATTTCATCTCCGCCCCGTCAATCGAGTCAAGAAACGCTTCGTTCAAAGCATTCGGAGGAGACTCAGCCTGGAAAGCAGCACGCGATGCATCTGAAAAAGATGGAAAGCTACTTGTGAAGAAAGGCGTCCATTCGCAATTTCTCAAAACGACGGATTACTCCCCGGTGAAATAGCGAATCAATCAGTTTCGATCCCAAAATAGCGGCAGATCATGACGCCGCAGAATTTTGAGAGTCCCAGATTCTCGAATATCTGGCAGAAGCTGGTCAATGGGATCGAGTCCTTTCCACAGGGCACCAGATACTGGGATCGGATCCTGGAAACTCGCGGGATCACCACCTTTAAGCCATTGCGATACTGGAACTTGAGGACAAACGAACTGCTGATAAACACATCTAGAGCCTGGTCCGCTCCCTACAGCCAGAGTCGATTCAAATCGAACAGATCTAGGCCGAAATCTGAGGAATGTCCGACGCCGCTGATCGTCTCACTGCCTGGGAACAGCTCGAATCACTCGAGAGCTCAATGCGCCTGGACCCGGAAGACGATCAGACCATTTTCCTGATCGCATCGCTTTACCTTGATGAGTTGGGCAGCGGGCGGGATGCCGCTGAATGGATTCGGAAAGCACTCGGAATTGGTCCAACCAATCTTGAACATCAAAACTACTTCGTTCGTTCATTGAGACGCAAGGCTCCTGTTCTCCGCTTTTTCAACTGGCCGATCCATCTTGCCCTGCACACCTTTCGATTCGCGGAACACTATTTTGCCTAACGCCCGCTCTAGGTGTGCTGCCTCGGCACTTTTCCTTCTTCCACTACTGATCGCCCTCATCATTGCTCTAGCGGTCTGGTGCATTTTCCTCATCGTCCCCGGGAATATTTACGAATACCTGACACTTTCCGAAATTCGAAAGACGACCGCAGAAGGGGCAGGCGAACTAGAGCAACGCACGAGCGAAAAAACAAAAAAGGCCAGAGCATATGCCCTGGCCTCTTTGAAAATGAATTAAGAGAGGTGAAACGGACCTACTTAGCAGTCTCCGTCGTTCCCTCATCCTTCTCCTCGCCGTCCCACTCGAGACCTTCCTGAGGAGCTTCGTCCTTGGCCCATTCGCCGAAGTCGGCACCAGCAGCTACCCACTTCCCGAACAGTTCTTTCTCAGCATCGGTCCACTGGGGAGCCTTGCCCTCTGGCGGGAAGTGAAAATCATCGTCGATTGGCAACTTTGTTACCTCAAGCATACGGGACTCATCAGGCTTGCCAGGAACGAGGATGGCCTTGGTGTCACCGCTGTCGAGATCATACTCATCGAGTAAGCCCTCTTTGGTGGAAAGAATAATGCCGGCCTTGGGCTTGCGGGTGCGACCGCGCTCGTCCTTGTATGGTTCCGAATGGCACTTCACGCAACCAGACTTCACAAAAGGATAGATCTGTTTAGCGAAATCGATGTCGTCGCTCGATCCGATTGTCGGAATAGCGAGCCCCGTCATGGCAAGTAAGAGAATGTATTTACGCATAATTGGAGTGTAGTTTTTGAAAAACAACTTATGAATATAGGACGACCATTGGACGACTTCAATTCACAAAACCCGCCGTTTTCATGGACCCATTTTTTTCTATTCTCCACCGTTTGCTCCGACTTCTTTTCATAATCTCAGTTCTTTTTTCTCGATCAGCGATGGTCGCATTCTCTGCGGAAGACGATGAGAAAGAGAAGAAGGACGAGAAATCCATCGCGGAAATCCTCAAAGACTGCGATTCCACGAATGGCCTCTTCCGCCTTCACCAGAATCGGGAAAACGGAGGGCTTTTCCTTGAAGTAAAAGCGAACCAACTGTCCGGAGAGGACCACCAACGGGAGTTCATTCATTTCAGCCACACTCTCGATGGCGTTCCCGAACTTGGCTTTTTCCGCGGGCAATTCAGCCGGTCGAAAATCTTCACGATTCGTCGGCATTTCGACAAGCTGGAATTCGTCGGAGAGAATACGGCCTTTTATTTCAGCCCCGACAGCGCGCTACGACGGGCCTCCGACGCGAATATTTCGGAAGCAATCCTGGCCGCACCCAAGATTGTGGCCAAGGAGGAGGATGACTCACGATTCCTTATCGAAGCCAATGATGTGTTTTTAAAAGAATTCTTCCGACAGCTTAAATCTGGAAAAAAGAGGGACGACAAAGACGATACTTTCAAATTGGGAGACCTCTCAAAGGACAGAACCCGCTTTATCGAATCGAAGACATTTCCCGACAACACCCTTTTCCGAGTCCAATATGTCTTTGAAAATCTCCACCCGGCCAAAGAAGGAAACGCTGACGTTGCCGATTCCCGCTTTGTCACTCTCAAGGTGCAGCACACCCTGATTGCGTTGCCGAAGAATGACTACGAGCCGCGCTTCGACGATCCGAGGGTCGGCTATTTCTCCACGCAAGTAACCGACCTCACGTCGCAATCGAGCGCACCATATCGGGATTTTATCCATCGCTGGAATCTAAAAAAGAAAAATCCGGAAGCAGCAAAATCCGATCCTGTTAAGCCGATTATCTGGTGGATTGAAAATACGACGCCAGAGGAACTGCGAGACACGATTCGCGATGCGTGCCTTGCCTGGAATCTTGCCTTTGAATCTGCCGGATTCACCAATGCCGTGGAGGTCAAAATCCAACCTGACGATGTCCAATGGGATTCGGATGACATTCGTTATCACGTTCTGCGCTGGACCTCCTCACCCAACCCACCCTTCGGCGGCTACGGACCGAGCTTTGTCAATCCGCGGACGGGCCAGATACTCGGTGCTGACATCATGTTGGAGTATATCTACATGACCTACCGCATGCGGATGCGGGAAATCGTAAAGCTGGGTAGCGAAGCTTCAAAATCCAGATTCCCCTTCTTCCGCCGCGAAGCAGGCCATTTCTGTGACTACGGCTCCTGCCTGCACTTGAGCCGTCTCGCTGCCGGATCGATTTTGCGAGCGCAGACAGCTCGGTTTGGAAATGCCGCCATCGATATAGATGAATTTCTCAAGCAATCCCTCACCGATCTCGTCCTTCACGAAATTGGTCATACTCTTGGATTGAACCACAATTTTCGAGCCAGTCACCTCTACGATCGCAAAGCGATTCACAACAAGGAGCTGACCGAAAAAACCGGACTGACTGGATCAGTCATGGAATATTCCCCCGTAAACCTAGCTCTCGATCCCAGAGAGCAGGGTCACTATTTCTCCGTGGTTCCAGGTCCCTACGACCACTGGGCAATTCGATTTGGATACAGCGAGGGAGAAGACCTCGATGAGATACTGTCCGAGTCAACCAAACCAGAACATGCCTTCTCCAATGATGCTGATGATATGCGCTCGACTGGACGCGGAATTGACCCTCGGGCTATGATCAACGATCTCACAAACGAACCAATCGAACACGCCGCTGATCGCATGATGCTGGTGAAAATGACTTTCCCAAAACTCGCTGAGCAATACCCTGTCGAGGGCGAAAGCTACCACGAGCTACGCACCGCTTTTTCAAGCCTGATGCGGGAATACCATCGCGCGGCTATCACCCTGTCTCGGTTCATCGGCGGAGTTCAGGTGGAGCGAGCTTTCCATGGTCAGGAAGGAGCAACGAAAAATCCACTCATCCCTGTCGATGCAGAGACGCAGCAATCGGCGATGAACAATCTTTCCAAACATGTCTTCGGCGCAGACGCTATCAACTTCCCGCCTGATCTCATCGCAAGATTGCAAATGCAGCGCCGTGGCTTCGACTTTTTCGATCTGGATGACAACGAAGACCCCAAAATTCACGACCGGGTTCTCGACATGCAGAAGTCAGTCCTCGACCAGATCCTGCACAAACACACTCTCGCCCGAATCCTCGATACGAGTCTCTACGGAAATGAATATTCGCTCGAAGCAGCGATGAATAGCCTTGATTCAGCGATCATGGAAGGAGACCCAGCCGATACTCCCAGTCCTCTACGCGAGAGCTTGCAGCTGGAATACATCAATCGACTCATCAAGATCAGCGGCATGAAAGAAGATTCCGCGTATCCCGGCCCGGCCAAGAGCCAGGCCGTCGTATTGCTGGAAAAACACCTTGATCGTTTCGAGAAAATGGAAATTTCTGCAAAGTTTCGCCAGCGCGTGCACCTTAAGAGATTGATCGGAAACGCACTGGAGGGAAGATAGAATCACCTCTCCCGCGCTGGCCGCGGATCGTCGCCGTGGGCAAGTACCCCGATATAATCGACCAGCATCTCGATCTGCTCATCATTGAATCGGGACGTGATATTGACCATTTTATTTCCGCTGATATCATCTTCCTTCGCACCGCGAAAACCGGACTGAAAATTCTTCAGCTGCCTGCGGATGTAGCTGCGATTCAGCGAAATCAGCTGCGCACTGTGAAAGACCACCTCGCCCTTCCCGTTGTAACGGTGGCATTCCATACAGTGATTGGCAAAAATGTATCGTCCCTTTTCGATGTTCTTTTCGCTCTCAGGCATTGCCGTGAGAACGATTGGCATTTCCGACACCGTCTCTACCGCTTCTTTGATCTGCTCTTCTGTCAGGGACATCGCAATCGCCCGCATCTCCTGTCCGGTGGTGTCATCCTGATGCGCCCCACGCTGCCCTTCTCGAAATTTCCGAAATTGCTCCTCGATATACCAACCGGGAAGCCCGGCGATGGATGGACTCTTGAGTTCCTCGTTCCCTTCCCCGTTCTTTCCGTGGCAGGCGATGCAAACCTGCTCGTAGGCCCCCTTGGGCGCATCGATCGAATCGGCAGCGACTGTTGCAGTAACTCCTGCTGCCTCTTCCGGCACCTTCTCTTCGCTCGTTTCCCCACCATCACCGGCAGGCTCATTTTCTCCACATCCCACAATCAGCAGCAAGATCGTTAGCAGTGCCAGCCAACTAGTTGGTCGCACGTGAGGTCGTAACAGGTCGAATGAGGTTTCCATATGCCCCATGATCTATGAGAAATACTTCCGGCAATCCCCGATCTATCGAATCAGGTTCTTCCAGAACGCCAAAGTAGAGTTGCTCGGAGGTGTTGGGGGTTACCATATTCGCCGGTGCCAGTTTCAACACATACGTTTTCGGTCTGGCCTCGCCAACAGCCGGGTCCAGTTTGCGGGTAACGATTGTAAAAGTGGCCGAAGGGTTGTCTATCGCCTTGATCGCATTCGCGATCGAAAAATACCAGCTTGAACATCGCAACGACCCAAGGCGCTCCTGCAAACGGGCCGCAGAAAGAACATCCAGCGTGTTTACCTCAACCCCATTTCGCATCGCCTTCCACCTGTCAGTCTTGTAGTCGTATGTCAGCTTCAGCTTTTCCATTCCAGGAAGCTCACGGGTAATCGAATCGAGATGAATCTTGTGAAAGGTCAAAACGTTAAGAGATCGCCACTTTACTGGATGCGTTGCTATCAAGTTCACAAAGGTCGGATCCAGTTCATAGACATGAGGCTCGCCTTCCCAGTTCGCGAAAAGCCGCTGTTCCTCGCCCTGTTGCCAACCGAGATTCAGAACCCGCGTCAAAGCCTGCGGCTGTATTGATGTACCGTCAGGGCCCGGCTGGGCAGGAATCTTGATATTGAAGGTCACCTTTCTCGCCGGAGGCTGCAGCCCATACTCAGCGAAATTTGCGCCGCCGTCCGAAATGAAAGTTTGAATCGCAGCCTCATTAACTCCCGCGACAAGACCTGCCACTTTCGCCTGGTTGGCATCGAAAAACTCATCATTGTAAGCCACCTTCCAACGCAAGCCCTCGGCAGCAGGCTCGGATCGCAGAATCACATCCGGATCAATCCGACTTTGAATAAAAATCGACTCGAGGAACTGGTGGGGAATCCGAGCCAGAGTCCGGTCACGAATCTCATCCGCCTCCGTGGGCAACTTCGACAGAATCAAGCTGGGGAAACGATACACCCCAGGGCGATCGGATATGCGCGCCTCAACGATCGCGGGTGCTCCCGCCACCGGCGGGGCTTCGACCTGCTGCAGGTAGACCGTGAGCGGTTTTTCATAGCCAAAAACTGCCAACTGGATCACTGCGGCATCGTCCGGCAGTGGGTTGGGAATTTTTGTTTCCCCACCATCAGCAGTAACGACCTGTTGAATTGCGAGACCGGAAAGCTCCGTAAGCAATTCCTCCACCCTCTCGGGACTGGCCCACACCTGAACTGGATCAATCAATGCCCAGTTCTGACGCGGCGGCGTGATTTTTCGCTGCAAAGCCAGCTTTCCAGTTGATCGAGTGATCCCAAGCTGCACAATCGCCTCGACCGGAGCACTGATGAGACGGCGATCACGCAACATCGCGAGCGGTTGCTCGACCCACTGCCTCGGATTCCCGTCAACAACATAAATACCGTCCCTTCGCTTAGCGTAAATCGCATTTTGTCGAGGAGCCTCAGCTCCGAGCACGAGAGACGAATTGATCTCATCGCCATCTTCCGGCTTACCCGACAATTGAATCCGAATGGCCTGGTCCCCTTCCACACCGAGTTGGGTCGGGGTGAGTTCCTGCTCCCCTTCTCCGAACTCATCAATGATTGAAAGGTGATTCAACTCATCAAGCAATTTCGCGATCAGCTGTGAGTCGGCACGATCCTGCTCTGGCTCAGCAAAAAACCACTCTCCTCGTTTCAGGAGCTTCACCTTTGCAGGCCCTTTTTCGATTACGATTTTATCAACCCCTTCCGGAGCAAATCGGGCCAGCACATTTGTTGCTGCTGCATCATCAAAATCCGGGCCGCGGTTGAATCCAATGATCAAAATCCCGAGAATAATCGAGATCACCGCGAGCGCTATGGTTGTCGAAACTCTCATCTTCGTTCCCTCAAATTACGCGCGCCTCCTCATCCACACAAAACCACCTGCAATCAGAGCCAATCCTGGCATCACGAAAATAGCCAGCGACTGCAACAGACCAAAATCGGCGGGAGAAATATTCAGAGTAAAAGAAGTCGGACGTCGCGGTGAAATCCCCATCAGTTCCTCCCGATTCATGATCCAGTTCAGCGAAGCCATTGTAAAATCCGCAGCCACTTTTGAAGTATTGCCATCTGGTGCGATCAGACTCGCATTGCCGACCACAACGAGGCGCGAACTTCCCTGGGCCAAGTCCGGATCCCCGAGAACACCCTTCTCAACCGAAGCCGCAGTGTAGACTAGATCCGGCGGGCCATTATCGATGTCGGGATTGTAGGAAATTTCTTCGTTCTGGTATTCCATTTCTCCCCAGTATCCCTGGCTCGCAACCATCAGCGGACGTGGTCGAATGTTTTCAGAAAGGAGCAGATCGTCCTCGAAAAGAACGTCGATCGACTTTGTCCGGCCAGACAATTGCGTCGACAGCGCTGGCAGATCTCGTGTCGGGCCGCCGCCCGGCATCATGCCGACAGGGACATTGTAAATGGGTTGGGAAGCAATCCCGGGCACAGTAAGCACTCGGTCCGGGTTGGGAGCAGCCCCATTCTCACGAAGCAGCCGATCAAGGTTGGGAGTCTGCGCGCCGGGGTCAAGAAAAATCAATAAACCACCCTGACGAACCTCCCAAAATTCCTTCACCATTTCCATCTCGCGCTCGCTGATATCCCTCGCATTCCCCGGGAAGAATAGAGCATCCGCATCTTCCGGGATCGTCTGGATTCCCTCCAAGACGATACTTTCGAGGCGAGCATTCTGCGCCGCCGCAAGCGGCTGAATTTGAGAGGCAATCGGGACCAACTCATCGGCAGGACGGCTTCCTGCCACGAGATAAATTTTTCGCTGTCGCTGTTCCGTCACTCCCAGCAAAGCGGCCGTCAGCACTTCTTCTCCACGAAACTGCGATACGCGACCACTGTTGGAATCGCGGCTCACCATTTCCTCGGCTGGAATCACTTTGATTCGACCGTTCTCACCAAGAATCACAACCTGATCACCACTGAATCGCAGCTGATGCTTGTCTTTCAATTCCGAAAGACGCGCCCGGCTGCGGCTTAGATCCAGATACTCCGCAACAATCCGCTCGCCTCCGATTCGGTCGTATTCCGAAACCAATCCTTTCACCTCCGGATACAGTTCCGAAGTACCCAAAAACGCCATCACGATTCTCACCTCGCCTCCGATACTCTCCAGATAATTGCGAGTCGTATCCGACAAAGTAAATCGCTGGTTCTGCGTCAGGTCCCAGGTAGAATGGCGACGACAGCTCAGGTAATTCACCTGAAAGAAAATAACCGATATCAGCAAGAGCTGAGCAAAAACAAGCAAGGCAGTCTTGCGACGCTCGACCTTTCGCCCGGCAGAGCGCAGCTTCGCGGCACGATTTTTCGCCTTCTCCGATTTCGGAGAATCTTTTGGCGTTGCGTCAGCCTTTGCCTCTTCCTGTTTTTTCTCTGCCATGTTGTTTTGTCAGGTCCGCCACTTCCGGGATTCCAGCACGTGGTGTGTGATTGCAATCAGCACTATACTGAAACTCACGTAATAAACGATCGGTCGGCTGTCGATGAGCCCTTCGCTCAGCGAATGCATATGTTCGATGGTGGAAAAATAGGTCAAGGTCTCACTCCAGGTTGAGCCTGTCACCAGTCCGAAACGCTCCATGAAACCGAAGAAATAATGCAGCATCACAAATACAAAAGTCAGCATCGCGGCAATCAATTGGTTCGCCGTCACCGCTGAAGCAAGGGTCCCGATCGCGACATGAAACATCCCAATCAACCCCAGCCCGAGTGCGCTTCCCCAGAATGCTCCCGACTGAAAAGCAGCCTGTTCACCCGTGATCCATTGAAACAGCGGGAAAAAGAAAAACACGGGAGCCACAATGATCAGGTAGACTACCAGAGTGGCCAAATATTTTGCCAACACCACCTCGGAAGTCCTTACCGGAGCCGTCAGAAGCCCTTCGATGGTACCCATCTTTTTCTCCTCGGCAAAAAGCCGCATCGTGATCAGAGGAAAGAGAATGAAAAAGCCCATCCAGAACCAGCCTGAATCAAACAGATTGTAAACCAGGCTGCGAGGACTGACTCGCAATCGCATTGCGTTCACCATGCTCGCGAAGAGCCACCCGTTCAGAAAGGTGAACAAGGCCATCACAATCCACGCGAGCGGCGATAGGAAAAAAGATCGCAGCTCTTTTTGGAAGAGGATGGAGAAGGTTCGCATAATAGAGTAGTGCCTAACAAGGTTCAGTCGGTGGCCTAACAGGGTTAGAGCAGAGATGTAAACCTCTTTCGCCTATCCTTCAGGAGGGTCGGGGAGTCATTCATCTTTGCCCTCCTCCTCTTCCTCTCTCGCCTCGGTGATCATGTCGTCGATAACGGGCAGTTCTTCGTAGCGGATTTCTATCACTTTCAGCGTCACCCCTTCGTCGCGGAGATCTGCGGAACGGAAAATAATTTGCTCTCCCATTGCCTTTTCATAAGGCATCGCTTCTAACTCGATGACCATCTCATACTTCAAACTCTTGTCGGCACTCTCCACTTCCACTTTCAGACCGACAATCTTCCTCTCCAAGTTCGTGTGATAGATTTCTGCTTCGAGTTTTGTAGGAGTTGAACCATAGTCAAGTTCGAGATCAACCAAGACCTCTTTCATCGCTTTATCGGTAAGAATTTCGGCCTGAAAATAGTCTTCCAACGGGTGCTTGTCCTGCGCCACAACGCCTGACACAACTACCAACATCGCAATGGTCAGCAGGAAATGAGTAATCTTTTTCATGATGTAATTTCCTCCGTTTCTTCGACGTTCGATTTCGCCTGTTCCTCCGAATTGCTGACCAGATCAACGAAAGCGTCTTCCAAAGACGCGGCCCGACTCGCGAGTTCGCGAATTTTCCAACCTGACGACTGCACTAATGAAAAGACATCTTCGCGCACGTCGATACTCGGATCCGTCTTCAAATTGAATACACTCCAGCCACCGTAGGCCTGTGAGGAAGTCACGTTTTCGACGCCATCGAGCTTTACGAGTTTCTTTTCCACTGATTCAGCGTCGCCTTTCATCTCCAGAATGATCTCGCCCGGACGGCGAAGTCGACGGATCAGATTCTGCGGCGTATCCGAAGCCTTTATCTTTCCGCGATCGATAATGACGACACGACCGCAGGTCATCTCCACCTCCGACAGGATGTGAGTAGAAATGAGAATTGTATGTCGTTCACCGAGGTGTTTGATCAACTCGCGCGACTGGCGAATTTGATTGGGATCGAGACCGTTGGTCGGTTCATCGAGTATGAGAAGTTCCGGTTTGTTCACCAAGGCATCCGCAAGACCAACACGTTGCTTGTAACCTTTTGAAAGCGTCGCGATGATGCTGAACTTTCGCTCGGCCAAACTGCAGATGTCCATCGCCTCTTCGACAGCTCGCTTCGCCTCACGGGCTCGCATCCCTTTGAGTCGAGCGCGAAACAGCAAATACTCGATCACACGCATATCTGGATACAGAGGAACGTTTTCCGGCATGTATCCGACGTGTTTCCGCACCTCGATCGAGTCATCGTAGATATCAAAACCCGCGACCGAGGCGGTTCCCTCCGTCGCCGAAAGAAAACAGGTGAGCATCCGCAGGGTCGTGCTTTTCCCCGCACCATTCGGACCAAGAAAGCCAACGATTTCACCTTTTCCCACCTCGAAAGAAACCGAGTCGACAGCCGTGCGACCGGCATACTTCTTGGTGAGGTTTTTGACTTGGATCATGCAGGGGATCTTCGATGACCCAAAACAAAGTCATGGGCTCTTCTGACAATTCCAACGATTACAGGTTCGCGGCTCAATTTCAACAGCGAAGTCAGGAGATCGCAGTAGCAATCTTTGCGCATCTTTCCACAAGATCAACGCTTTGTCGTTGATTGACAGTGACCTGCTCCATTCGACGGAATTCAAGGTCCTATGAGTAGACTTCACGTCCGGCCCCGCTTTCACCAAATCCTCGTTATGCCAACCGAGGACGCGCGGGAAGCGATCGTTTCCGCTCTCGAAGCATCTGATGCGCGCTGCGATGTGAAATCGTTTCCCAGTTTCATTAACATCCGTATCACCGAGGAAGAACGGCACTTCTGGTCTCCAAGACTGAACCTCAGCCTCGACGAGACCGACGACGGGCAGGAGGTGGAGTGGAACATCTGTAGCTGGAAGGCCAGCCCCGTGGCCTCTGTGAGGCCAGAGTGGTCGTCATTCGGCCGAATCCCACACAATCCAGGCTCACAGACCCCAGCTGCAGCAGGCTCGATCAAAAGCTCTTACTGTTTGCCTACTTTCCTTTTCCACCGTAGGTGACGTTCCACCTGTGAATCTCCCCTACGACGTAACCTGGATCACTATTGCTCTCGCCTCTTTCGGTGCGTTCAGCCTCGGAGTGTCGAAAACCGGCTTTCCCGGACTTGCGATCGTCAATGTTCTCGTCATTGCCGAGATCTTTGGCGCGAAAAACAGTGTCGGGATCATTCTTCCGCTCCTCGTCGTTTGCGACGTCATTGTGCTTCCGCTATTCTGGAAGCACGCGAACTGGAAAATGATCTGGCCGCTCGTCCCGGTGACCTTTGTTTCCATTCTTGCAGCGTGGTGGCTGCTCGACATCATCGAAGAAGCGACGGCCCGGCGAGTCATCGGTGGAATCATTCTCCTGATGTTCGGGCTGCAACTGATCCGGGAGTTCCGGAAAGAATTTCTCGAACACCTGCCGGACTCCCGCTTTTTTCGATGGATCAGCTGCGTTCTCATCGGGGTCTCTACCATGCTGGCGAATGCGGCGGGACCGGTCTACTCGATCTACGCCCTCGTCCATAAGATGCCGAAGATGGAGTTCCTCGGGATCGGTGCCCGATTTTTTCTCCTCGTGAATCTTTTCAAAATGCCGCTGCTCGGACAACTCGATCTCATCAATCCCGAATCGTTGAAATTGAATCTGCTTCTACTACCAGCCCTGGTTATTGGCATTTTCCTCGGAAGAAAGCTGATCGCCCTGGTTCCACAACGAGCCTTTGAGGTGCTGCTCTACGCCTTTTCCGCGATTGCCGGAGCGCGGATGTTGTTCTTCTAGGCCGCGTCCTTGTCACCCCCGAAGGTTCCCGGGGCCGCGGAGGCCCCTCGACCATTCGCGGTCACTCCGGTAGAAACGCTTCGCGTGCCATCGGCCAACCATCGGACAACGCCATGAGCGCACCTTGCCCCCCTGCCGAAACGCCGCTTCTACCAATCCTTGAGTCCGATCACCAAGGTATTGTCGTCATTCATTCCCACGTAGATGATCGGCGTTCCGTTGATGATCTTTCCCCGAAGAGACGCGGAAATTTTGACTCGCGCCAAGTCGCGCCCGAGTTCGGCTCGAGCCTTCGCAGAAGAAAAGAGTCCCCCGTCCGACTCATCTTCCGGATCACGCTTTTTCCACTTGTGGTAGTTTGCCCGGTCCTGCTGAATGATGGCCGCAACGGTAGTGAGCCGCTCACCCGCAGAATTGAAGTGATCCTGAGTGCCCAGTTTTGCGCTGAATAGAATGTCACCGGCCTGCGCGACCGAACTGCTCAGGCACACCACCACCGCGATCAAGAGGCAGCTTTTCAATGTCGCGACCGTTCGGAATCGAAGCCGCACCCGCATTTTTTCGATTGATCCATTCATCAGTTCCAAGGGTAGAGAGCCAGCCTCGGCATGTCAATCGCAGAGAGCGTCGAACCACCTTCCGGAGGGTCGCAGTCCCCGGCGGCCCCGGCCTCAGCCCCCCGGAAAACAGGCAAACTATTTTTTGAACAAAAAGATGCAATGATACTCTAAAGATACAGAAAATAGCAATTTGTGCCTGCCTCGAAACAACCGTGGCATGGCAAGACCGCAAACTTTCCTATTCACTATTCAAACCCGCTTCGTGCACCACCGCTTATGAATCCGAATCAATTTACGCTGAAACTACAGGAAGCCTTCCAGGCCGCCCAAAGCCTGGCTGGCACAAAGAACCACGCCGAGCTGAGCAGCCTGCATCTGATGTCGGCCCTGCTTGATCAATCGGACGGGGTGACCCGGCCCATTCTCGCAAAAGTCGGGGCGGATCCCGCCGCCCTCGCGTCGGGGGTGTCCGAACTCCTCGAAAAGCTTCCCGCCGTGCAGGGAAATGCCGGACAACAGGTCTACCTCAGCTCCGACCTGCGTGGCGTCATGAACACCGCGGAGAAGCTGCGCGGGAAGATGAAAGATGAATACACGAGCGTCGAGCACGTGCTCATCGCCATTCTCCGCGAAGGAAACTCCGATCTCAAGGCGCTGCTGAGCCAGCACGGGGTCGATGAGAAATCTCTCGAAAGCGCGATCGCATCGATCCGGGGCAGCCAGCGGGTCACCGACCAGGATCCCGAAGGAAAATACCAGTCGCTCGAGAAATACGGCACCGACCTGACCGCCGTGGCCCGCGAAGGAAAAATCGATCCCATCATCGGGCGCGACGAGGAAATTCGGCGGGTCATGCAGATTCTCTCGCGCCGCACCAAGAACAACCCCGTCCTCATCGGGGAACCCGGTGTCGGAAAGACTGCCATTGCCGAGGGACTCGCTCGCCGGATCGTGAGTGGAGACGTTCCCGATTCGCTTCGCAACAAGCGCCTCATCGTGATGGATATCGGATCGATGATCGCCGGCGCGAAGTATCGAGGTGAATTCGAGGACCGGCTGAAGGCTTTTCTCAAGGAGGTGACCGATAGCGAGGGAGAAATCATTCTCTTCATCGACGAATTGCACACCATCGTCGGGGCCGGCGCGAGCGAGGGAGCGGTCGACGCCTCCAACCTGCTGAAACCGCAGCTGGCCCGGGGCGAGCTGCACACCATCGGCGCCACCACGCTGGACGAGTACCGGAAGTACATCGAGAAGGACGCCGCTCTCGAGCGACGCTTCCAGCCGGTCATGATCGACGAGCCGTCCGCCGAAGACACCATCGCGATTCTCCGGGGAATCAAGGAGCGCTACGAAGTGCACCACGGCGTCCGGATCAAGGACGCCGCCCTCGTCGCGGCGGCCACGCTGAGTGACCGCTACATCTCCGATCGCTTTCTTCCCGACAAGGCGGTCGACCTGATCGACGAGGCCGCCTCCCGGCTCAAGATCGAGTTGGACAGTCTTCCCACCGAGATCGACCAGCTCGAACGCCAGGGAATGCAGCTCGAGATGGAGCGCCAGGCCCTCGAGAAAGAAAAGGATGAAGCCAGCAAGGACCGACTCCAGAAAGTGGAAAAGGAAATCGCCGATCTCAAAGAGCAGGCTGATGCGCTCAAGGCGCAGTGGCACAATGAAAAATCCGTGATCGACCAGGCCAACGTCGTCCAGGAAGAACTCGAGCAACTCAAGCTCGAGCTCGAACAGGCCCAGCGGGAGGGCAACCTGGGACGCGCCTCCGAAATCCAATACGGTCTCATTCCCGATCAAGAGGAGTCTCTGAAAACGGCCCAGGAAGAATTGCACAAGATGCAAACCTCCAGCCGCCTTCTCAAGGAGGAGGTGACCGAGGAGGATATCGCCGAGGTCGTCAGCGCGTGGACGAACATCCCCGTTTCCCGCCTCCAGGAAGGCGAGCGCTCCAAGCTCGTCAAGATGGAGGACAGGCTGGGAGAAAGAGTCATCGGACAGCGCCAGGCTATCACGGCTGTATCGAACGCAGTGCGCCGGGCCCGGGCCGGGCTCCAGGACGAAAACCGCCCGATTGGTTCCTTCCTCTTCCTCGGACCGACCGGGGTCGGAAAAACGGAGCTGTCACGCTCGCTCGCCGAGTTCCTATTCGACGACGAACACGCCATGATCCGCATCGACATGAGCGAATACATGGAGAAGCACGCCGTCGCCCGGCTCATCGGGGCGCCTCCCGGCTACGTCGGATACGAGGAAGGCGGACAACTTTCCGAGTCCGTCCGGCGCAAGCCTTACTCGGTCGTTCTTTTCGACGAAGTCGAGAAAGCGCACGCCGATGTTTTCAATGTCCTGCTCCAGGTGCTCGACGATGGCCGCATCACCGACGGGCAGGGCCGCACGGTCGACTTCCGCAACACGGTTATCATCATGACGAGCAACATCGGCTCGGAGTATATCATGGCCGAGGAAAATCCAGAGCAACGCGAAGCGCTCGTGACCGAGGCGCTGCGGGGACACTTTCGGCCTGAGTTTCTCAACCGGATCGACGAAACCATCATCTTTGACCGCCTCACGGAAGAGGACATCAGGGAGATCGTCACGATCCAGTTGGACCGAGTGCTGAAACGGCTCGAAGCCCAGGGACTATCCATCGAATTGTCCGACGAGGCGGTCGATCAGCTTTCCACCGAAGGCTACGATCCTGCCTACGGAGCGCGACCCCTCAAGCGAACGATTCAGAATCGGATTCTCGATTCCCTCAGCCTTGATCTGCTCGATGGTAAGTTCAAGGATGGCGACAAGATCCGGTGCGACTTTGCGGGTGGGGAGTTCACCTTCACGACTGAGTAGCCTACCTAATCAAATATCGGATCATCTAGATCCAGCCGATACATGACCTGATTGTAGTCGTGCTGCGGCACGGGTGTGGCGCGTTCGGCAAAGGTGTGAGTGAAAGTCCCCTCAAATAAAAGGATGGGCGAGTCGACATCCGTCAGATCCGGGTGCAGCCGCGGGTTGTAGAAGGTGTAGTTGTCATGAGTGACTACCTGAATCACATTTTCTCACGGCCCCATCGGGCTACTCGCTTCGGCATACCAGATTTCTCCCAGCCTCGAAGATTTCCCTTCCTTTTGTGTGAAAACACTGACCCATTTTTTCCGAAAACCACTCCAGGCGACGGAACCACGATGCGGAGAAAAAGCGGACGCTGTTTGTCGTCCGCAATTCGACGATGGGAACGGGCCATCCGTTTTCCTCATCGAGAATTTGAATTTCGCAGATTTTCTCCTCGGCAAAGCCACCGCCAGCATGGGAGGCAATCGTCAAAATTGCTGCCAGTGCTGTCGTTCTAGCCTGATCCACCATCACCGATAAGTTATCAGAGCAGAGCTTGCTCCGTCGAGACTGGAGCGCATTTCATCACAAAAACACGAAAATTGGCCCGCTCGCAAGTGCACTGAAAGGTTTGACTTACCCTGCATTCACAGGATGTAATGTCGGGCTGCTTGCGCCGACCCGGCGTATCGTAATCGCAGTTTCCGATGCCTTCCTCCTACTTGATCCGAAAAACTCTTCCTGCCCTCGCCTTTGCGTGGATGGGAAGTGTCGTGCTCGGAACAGATGAGGCGCCGCTTTTCGCAGTGAAGTTTGAGGAAAAAGGAGTCTCCTTTTCAGGCGCGGTCCCAGATGAAGAAACTGGACTCGAATTGGCGCGCGCCGTCAAAAGCGTCCGTCCAGATCTGAAATTTATCAACGAGGGAGTTCGAACCGATTCAGAAATCGACTTTCCCAACACCCACGATCTCACCAGCCTGATCGCAGAGATCGGCATCTCAACCCACGAGGGCGGCCTCGCCATCTGGGACGACGCAATCGTGCTGAGCGGTCTTACCGACAGCGTCATCACGATGACCGCACTCAAGATCCGCACGGATCCAATCCTCGGCGACCGGGACATCATCAATCGCATCTGCATCGTCAACTCCGACGACCTGCCAAAAATCTCAGTGAAACTTTCGACGGGCCAAGAGGTTTCCGGCCCTCTCATCGATTTCGACTACTATCCCAGTGCTGCGGAGAAATTCGAATCGCCCGGTCTCGCCCTCGATAAAATTTTTCCCACTATGCTGATGCTAGCCGATCTCAGCCCAATCGATGGCACGGCCCCAGCGAAGACGGCACCTACCACGATCACGACAACGATTCCGCCTGCTACTTCCAAGGGACCGCTCCGCGCCATCCCCCTGATGCAGGAAGACCAGCCAGCTCCGACTTTCCCACTCAGCTCTGGAATTTTCCCCACGGTTAAACAGGTCCCAGAACCACACAACAAATACGTTCACCTCGACCCGATACGTTTTTCCAGAAACTCCTTTCTTCTCCAGGCCAACCAAACGTCCCTCATCGCAGGCATCGCAAAGCAACTCAACACCCCACCGCTCGCCGGCAATCGCGTGCTGATCAAGCCCGTGAAATACGAAACCTCAACGGGAGCCTACGGAGACTATCTACTCGAAAAACGAGGCAACGAGGCGAGAAGACTCCTTGCCGAAAGCGGCGTCGGACTCGAGCGGGTTTCGATTCAGAATACCAAATCCATCGAGCAAATCGATGCTGGCGAAGTCCGTATCATCGTGGAAATCCCTCCGCCCCCTCCACCCCTGGAGCCCGCGGAAGAGACCACCGTAACGGTCGCTGAAGGAGAAGCTACCCTGGAAGAGGAAGCCGAGACACAGGTCGAGTGACCCAAGATTGTTGGGAAATGGAGCAAACCCTGTTTAGCCAGAGAGTGAACCCTGTTTGATCGGAGTCGAAATTATCGACCGGGACTGCTTCGCCCGTTGACGAAAGACCCTTCCACGCGTTTTTTCCCGCAATGAACCTTCCTCGCATTGCCGTGACCATGGGCGACCCCGCCGGGGTCGGGCCAGAGATTTGCCTCGATCTTTTGGCCAACGAGGAGATCGCGAAACTGTGCACTCCCATCGTTTTTGGAAGTCAACGAGTCCTATCTGCATGCGCGGAGAGGACGGGAAAACCGTTTTCCCCGGCCATCTATTCCCAGTCTAATTTATCAAGCGCTTACCAGCCCGGAGTCTTTGACGCAGCCGATATCTCAATGGATGACTTCGCGCCCGGAAAGATCAATCCAAGCACGGGCCAAGCGGCTTACGATTTCATCACCAAGGCGATTGACCTGACGCTCGACGGTGTCGTCGCTGGTGTCGCGACCGCTCCGATCAACAAGGAAGCCCTTCACAGTGCAGGGATCCACTTCCCTGGACACACAGAAATTTTCACCAACCGGACCAAGGCGGAGCGTTCCTGCATGCTCCAGGTTTCCGATGAAGTCACGGCGAGCTTCGTCACTGTTCACGTCGGCCTTTTCGAAGTCCCTTCTCTCATCACGGAAGACCGAATCGTCGATGTGATTGAGCTGACTCGCAGTGCAATGAAACGCATCCGGGGGCGTGAACCCAAAATGGTGGTTTGCGGCTTGAACCCCCACGCCGGCGAGGGCGGGCTGTTTGGAAATCGGGAAGAAGAGCGAATCATCATACCCGCGATGAACCGCGTCGCGCAAGACGGGGCGATTCTTGAGGGCCCCTTGCCTCCCGACACCGCATTTCTCGATTGGAGAAGAAAGGAGACCGATGCCTTCATCTGCATGTATCACGATCAGGGGCACATTCCGTTAAAGGCTCTCGCTTTTGATCGAGCCGTGAACACCACGCTCGGCCTGCCTATCGTCCGAACATCAGTCGATCACGGAACGGCACTGGATATTGCGTGGCAGGGAAAGGCTAATTCGCGGAGCTTGTTTGAAGCCGTAGAGATGGCGGCGAAGTTAGGGAGATAGCCCTTTCTACATAAGAAAAACCCGGTCCCTTGCGAGACCGGGCTTTCTGACCACTCAACTATGTCTCTCAACAGCCCGGGAAGGCATCGGAGACAAATTTGTGTGCGGTGTGGTCCTAGCGCGTGGCAACATCTTTGCTGTTGTGATACTCGTTATACTTCGAAGTCGGAACGATGATGTCGTTGCCAGGATAAATCAGAGTTTTCTCTCCGAGACGATTGAGACGCTGGAGTTCGCCCATGTTAGTGAAGAAATCACGAGCGAGCGCGTAGAGATTGTCCCCCTTCTTCACCGTATAGTGACCATACGTCTCGTTGGTGCGGAGAAGTGGATTGTCATACTGAAACTCCGGAGCCTGCGACTCGGGAGACTTTTCATTCGTTTTGTCAGCAACCTCCTGCGGCGCGCCTGGGATGGTAAGCACTTGTCCAATGCTGATAACATCCGTGCGGAGTCCGTTGGCCGACTCGAGAGACTTCACATCAGTTCCGTGACGGGAAGCAATGTTGGTAAGAGTATCGCCCTTCCCAACCGTGTGGCTCTTGCCCTTGGCTGGTGCCTTCTTTGTCTCCCCTACGAAGACAGACTTTTCTTTAGCCGGTGCCGGCTTGCTGTCATTTTTAGCGACCTGCTTTTTCTCCTCCACCTGCGGGACGGGAGGCTCTGAAGCTGGTGCTGGAGCTGGAGCTGGAGCTTTGACCCCAGGAATGATGAGTGTCTCTCCAATGTAAATGGGCTGGCCTTCGCTGAGGCGATTGGCGGCGAGAAGGTCAGCTCGCTCGATCTCATGCTTTCGAGCAATGCTGCCAAGGCTGTCACCTTCTTGAATGACATAAGTCTCATTACTGGTGGAGAGGTTTTGCGTCGTGGGGATGTTGGTCGCATCCAGAGTAGCCTGCTCCTGGTATGAGTAGGAGCCAGTGTTTCCACGAATGGCTTCTTCAATCGACTCGAGGCGAGCCTCAATAGCTGAAATCCGATTGTCAAGGTTCGTAGCGTTCGGTTCCTCTGCTCCGATAGAGGGAACAAGAAGGGCGGCGGCTGACAGAGTTAGAATAGTGGTCTCAATCCGGTTCATGACTATGAATTTAAGATAAGTTTATAATCAAGGCAACAAAATAATGTGAATTTACGCTAAAAATTTTAAATCTTCTATCTTTTTGATCCTGATAATTATGGGAAACCGCAGTGAAATGTGAAAAGAACGTATTTTTGATTCTGTATCCACACTTGCCGCACTGGGTATACACCGTTAGAAATCCTTCATGAAAATTACCTTTTGCGGAGCCGCCGGGACAACCACCGGATCACAGCACCTCCTCGAAGCAAATGGCTCCCGCATTCTTCTCGATTGCGGTTTCTATCAGGGACGGCGTGACGACTCCTGGGATCGAAATCGTAACTTCCTCTTCGACCCCTCCTCCATCGACGCTGTCGTGCTTTCTCACGCGCACATCGATCACAGTGGCAATCTGCCCAACCTCACAAAGAATGGCTTCGACGGGAACATCTACTCCACTTTCGCAACGCGCGACCTCTGCCAGATCATGCTGACGGATTCGGCGCGCATCCAGATTCAGGATACGAAGTGGCTCAACAAGCGTCGGGAAAAGAGAGGCGAGAAACTTCTCGAACCACTTTATTCGGAACAGGATGCCGAGGAATGCGTCCGACACTTTGTGAACATCGGATACGAGCGCTCCATTCCGATTGCGGATGGCATCTCCCTCACTTTCATCGACGCCGGTCACATCCTCGGATCGGCCCAGATAATTCTCGATATTGTTGAAAACGGGGAAAAGAAGCGCCTTCTCTTCTCCGGCGATGTCGGTCGAGGCGACAACGAACTTCTTCGTGATCCCGTTATCGCCAATGACGTCGACTATCTCATCATGGAAAGCACCTATGGCAATCGCGAACACGAATTGCCAACGCAGGCAAATCACCTGTTGCGCGACATCCTCGTCAGGGCACTAGAGAAAAACGGGAAGGTGATCATCCCAGCATTCGCGGTCGAGCGGACACAACAACTCATCTACGTTCTCCACGAATTGACCGAATCCGGAGAAATTCCAGACGTGCCAATTTACGTCGACAGTCCCCTCGCCGTGAATGCCACAGAGATTTTCCGAATTCACCCCGAGTGCTTCAACCAGAGAGTTTATGATTTCCTTTTTGAAAAACGAAACCCCTTCGGCTTCGAATCGCTCTCCATGGTTCGCAAGGTTTCCGAGTCCAAAAAACTCAACGAGCTGAATCAACCCGCGATCATCATTTCCGCCTCAGGAATGTGCGAGGCGGGCCGCATCCTTCACCACCTCCGCAACAACATCGAAGATTCGAAGAATACGATTCTCTTTGTGGGATACTGCGCTGAGAACACGCTCGGATGGAAAATCCGGAATCGCTGGAAAGAAGTGCCAATCCTCGGCGATACTTTTAATCTCAGAGCCGATGTCGAAATCCTGGATTCATTCAGCGGGCATGCCGACAAAAGAGAATTGCTGGAATATTTCAATGCTATGGGTGGCTCAAAAGAGCGGGTCTTCCTCGTCCACGGGGAGCCGGAGCAATCTGAAGCTCTGCAGGAGGAATTGCAGAATCGCCACAATGGAAAGATCGAAGTGGCGCAGTGGAAGTCTACAGTTGAACTCTAGACTATTCTCCACTTACTTCGCGGCCCGACAGGAATGGTCTTACCAGAATGAAGTCGCTTCTACTCACCAACGAATTTCCTCCCAATATTTACGGAGGAGCTGGCATTCACGTTCAGTATCTCTCACGCGAATTAGCCCGCCTATGTGATGTCGAGGTTCGCTGTTTTGGTGATCAGAAAGTCGACGAGGGAAACCCGACCGTTCAGGGCTTTGCGACGGACCGCTCGGATTACACCTCACCAACCGCTCTGCATTCGGTATTCTCCGCGCTGCAGAACTGCCTTGATTTCAACACCACCAACATCGACGCCGATGTCGTCCATCTTCACACCTGGTATTCGCACTTCGGCGGTGTCCTCGCGAAACTCAACTACGGCATCCCCCTCGTTCTTACGGTGCACTCGCTCGAGCCGCTCCGCCCTTGGAAGCGCGAACAACTTGACGGAGGGTATGACTTCACGCTCTGGCTCGAGAAAACGGCCATCGAAATGGCTGATGCCGTCATCGCCGTTTCCGAAGAAACGCGCGAAGACATTCTCCGGCATTTCGACGTCAACGAATCGAAAGTCCCCGTGATCTACAACGGTATCGATCCTGACGAATACGTCCCCACCGAATCTCCCGAGGTTCTCGAAAAATACAGCATCAATCCTGACAAGCCTTTTGTTCTCTTCGTTGGCCGCATCACCCGTCAGAAAGGAATCATCCATCTCGTCAATGCGATCCAGCATCTCGATCCGGATACTCAGGTCGTTCTTTGCGCTGGCGCTCCCGACACACAAGACATCGCAGCAGAAATGTCTCAGGCCGTTGACCGAGCGCGCGAAGGCTTCGACGGGAATATCATCTGGATTCAGGAAATGGTTTCGACGGAAGAGAAAATTGCGCTCTACAGCCACGCCCGCGTGTTCTGCTGTCCTTCGATTTATGAACCCTTTGGAATTATCAACCTTGAAGCAATGGCCTGCGAAACGCCCGTCGTCGCCTCTGAGGTTGGCGGGATGAAAGAGATCATCATTCCCGGCGAAACCGGAACACTCGTTCCTCTGGAGCAACAGACCGAATCACCTTTCGAAGCGACTGACCCGGACGCATTTGCAAAAGACCTCGGAGCAGCGATCAATGAGCTGGTTCAGGATCAAGAGCGCTGCGACACAATGGGTAAAGCGGGAAGACAGCGCGTGCTCAACGCCTTCAGCTGGGCCGAGATCGCGAAAGAGACGCTCG